>SMVA01182153.1_pt1 | contig 25860 bp, 45 predicted proteins | sample 2456451 | NCBI WGS metagenome assembly SMVA01 (sample SAMN11095933, study PRJNA526329) | marine sediment metagenome | biome: Marine sediment; feature: Surficial sediment; material: Deep marine sediment; isolation source: Hadal surficial sediment | place: Pacific Ocean | collected 2014-05 | depth... | reverse complement strand
AGCGCAATTCAGACAGCCCTATTATCTTATCGATATCATTAAAAATATTATCATTTAAAAATTTAGTTAACGATTTTGTCTTATCCATTAATAGCCGCCCGAATTAGATTCTCTATAATCATCTTGGTGTTCTTCTTCTGAATCAATATCACATTTCATAATTGCATGTCTTCGCATCATATACGCATATCGTGTAGCACTCAACAAATCATCTTGAATTTTAACGATTTTTCCATTGTCGTCACGATGATAATTAAGCTTTTCAGCAAACCATTCATGCAAATAATCAAATACTCTAAACTTTCCAAGCTCCATAAGTCGGTAAATTTCAACTATGCCAGCCTCTACCCCATTTCCCCCATCTGGCCATGTCGCGTGATCATGCAGCATTTCCCAACCAGCCTCCTCATAATAAGCCCTTTGCTCTTTGCCTGATCCTTTTTCAGTTTGCAAACCATCATGAGGCCATGCGGTAGGTACGCCAGCAGCCCATTCTTTAGTTGCTCCCCAAGCAACTTCAGGAATAGCTTTTGATTTCTTCCAAGCTCTAGCTAATACGAAAGTATCCGTATCCTTATCCCACCATAACTGAATGTGGGCCTGTGGATGATCCCATCCAAAATCCATCCCGTTGATAACATACCAGTGAGCAGGGCATTCAAAAGGATTGCACTTGATTGAATTATCACCAATATCAAAGATAAGCCCCGCCCCCATTAACGGTAAGCCTTTAGTTCTCATATCCCGTTGCCATTCTGGGTAAATAGATAGTAAAGCCTCTTTCATGTCATCCGTTAAATGTGGAGCATCATCCCAAGTAGCCCTTTGCATATACTCATACTCGGTAGGATTGTCCATAAACTTAACAACTACCTCTGTTCGTCCATTCTCTGGGGTAAATGTCATAATACCTCTACCACCCAAACCACCATCACCATTAGCTGTTCGGGTTTGGACCTGTGGAATAATATTTTTATCTTTGGGCTCTTCGTCAATGTGATACCAATCAATAACATCTCCCATTAGGGCATGTTGCCCCTGAGAATATGACCAAAATTTTACAGTGGATACCTTGCCTGTAGAGTGTTTTACCCGGACCTCTCTCATTGCTCCCGTAGTTCCTGACATGGTTTTATGATCTACAATCCTTGACGATGGTATTAATCCCCCCTCAAATGATCCGTTTACAAACCTACCAAACAATGGATTTTGCAATAAATCTCTAGTCTTCTCACCTGAAAAGCCCAATATCCATATAACAGGGGCCTTTTCAAATATATGCCCATCCCAATCTTCGGGATAATCACCAAGAGCATGAAAGGCATCAATGGTGGTTCCTGTTCGGGTCTTTCCTACTTGGTTTGCCGCCATAAGCAAGCAAGCTCTAAACGTGGCTGTAGCAGCATTAAAACGGTGCTGCCAATCATAAAGGGTATTGTATTGGGTTAGGTAGGCTATTTCCTTGGCTCTCTTATCTTTCTCTCTGAGCAGCTCTATCTTTCTTATCTTCTGCTCTCTAGTTATCAAGACTAGCTAGCTCCGCATCTAAATCCTCATCCGACATATCAGTAAGTTTTATATCCGCTGATACTTTTAAGTTATTATTAAAACAATCTACGCTTATATGCTTTCCAATTAACTCTAGAGATTTATTAGCCGCTGCTAAGTTTGAGCATTCTCCATTATCATCTTCTTCAAGAGATTTATCGTTTATCCTTAAAGCTCTTTTAAGTACCCATTCAGCATCAATTCCAAGCTTTTCCTCTCTAGGCTTCTTAAGTTCTTGAATATACTCTTGAATGTTAGGTTTGGTTAGGTTTTCACACCCTTGCTCTTTAGCACTGTTTTCTTTATAACCCGCACGAATAGCGGCTTGTTTGGCATTCAGATCAATTAGGTATTCTCTACAAAACATTTCTTGCTTTGCTGTTAGCTTAGGCATCTCTATTTTGCCTCTCTCTCGCAGTACGAGCATTGCATTCTTTTTTGCTTACGCTTCTTGTAAACATCCGTTATTTTATATTTATGGCCGCATTCTAATACAATGCATTGAGTAGTTTTTCTTCTTATTGTCTGTGATTTTGTATTTTTAGTTGTAGACTCTTTTAATATAACTTCTTCTACTACAAAATCCTCACCGACTACTTTTTTTAAATCAGGCATCTCTATACCTTTTGTTTGATTACCCTCTAAGGGTTTAGGGCTTATCCCTATGTTTATTCTAGCACGTTTTGATAAAAGTTAAACATTCACTATTATTAAGCTCCCTTGTTTTTTGCAATTCGGGCAAATAGTTTTATTTTGATAGGTCACATTGCCAAAGTCTTTAGTGTGGCCATATCGGTTAGTTGTTATCTTAACCTGGCATCTTGAGCATGTTAGTTTCAATATTTGTTTTTTTTTCGTGGTCATTGTTAGCCTTGCTTATCCTACGTTTTTTAGAATCGCTATAAGATGCCCATTCTAGGCGCTCTAGCTCGTTTCTACCGCACCCTAAGCACGTTTTAAGGTTAGGGCAGCACTTGTTTATGCAAGGGTTAAGCTCCTTGTCTATTGGTTTAAGTAGGCTCACTGATACCCCTTAATTAAAAAGGTAGTGTATTAATTAAATCTATTATTACACTATCTTAGTTATATAATCATTTAGAGCCTTTTCAAATAATAGCTCTAGTTCTTCTTCTGTTATTACTGCTATATCACCAAACTCATTTGTTATAAGATAATCTTCTTTTAGAGGCTCCACTGTTACCCCTTTAAATTCTAGTTTATCCATCATTTAATAAGCTCGATATGCGGCCAATCCATAAAGCTTTGATCTGTGATATCTCCGTCACCATCCCAATCAAATCCACATCGTATTTTAATACCTTTGCTATGCGCTATTCCTTTGATAATCCCGCCTAATTGAGCAAATCTCTCTATATTATTCCAATCAATCGGATAGGGAGCTACATCTACAGCTATGCTAGGCATTGAATTATGCTTGGAATCTGGATATTGAACCTTTGACCTACCCGCATGAAAATGGTCATTTTGCTCCTTCTGGCCTCTATGACCGCATAAAACTGTAAAATCTATTATTTGTATGGCTTCGTTTAAAACCTCCTGTATGTCGTTGTGACAGGTATTTAGTTTTTGTTGTGACCTTGCACCGAATTTATACATGTTAACCCTCGTAAGTTTTTATTATCTTTCTAGCTGTCATGCTTGAAAGCTTGTTTTCTTTCAAAAGTTTAAGCCGCGTTTGATGCGATATCCCCACTTTTTTGCAACCTTTTTTTATGGACCCTTCCCGCTTAATAACTATTGCCAAAAGCTTTTTAAAACTATCTAAGCTATTAGGCGGCATCATTTTTATTGGGCTCGTTTCAGGCTTCATGTTTTCCTCTTAAATTAATTGCCCCACTTTACACAATGGCAGGGGCCTCCACTGGGTAGACGGTGAAAGGCCGCCTATGTGTTCTTTAAAATGATAGCCATCAAAAAGGGATGTCGTCGTCAAAGTCATCTAAATTATTATTTACCTGAATTACATTGTCGCCAACAGTTACACCGCTAGAATTATTGACAGATACTTTGGGTTTTGAGCTTTCCCCTTTACCCTCTAACATCTGCATTTGATTAGCTATTATCTCTGTTGAATAGCAGGTTTTACCGTCTTTATCGAGATATTTATTAGTCCTCATTTTACCATTTATATACACTAAATCCCCCTTTTTTAAGTACTCTTGCATGATTTCTGCAAGCTTATCAAAGGCGGCAATTTTTACCCATTCAGTCTTTTCTACTTGCTGTCCTGTGTTCTTATCTTTGTACTTTTCACTGATAGCAATACTTATATTTGTTACTGCTTTTCCTGATTGAGTAAACCTAGTTTCAGGTTCGTTTCCCAATCGCCCTATAAAATTACACTGATTTAAATTGCTCATCTTATGCCGCCCTCTGATCTCTAGTGTGAAATAACCCTTTCAGCTCTGGAAACATCAACATGCTAACTTTAGCAAGCAATGGAGCTATATTATTATTTATTTTAAAATCTAAATTGTTGTCATGTATCGCAGTTTCATGCCTTAAAAACTCTATAATCGTTCTAGCACTGTAATGATGCCTGCCTTTAGATTTAATCCTATGGGCTTCTATTGCAAACTGAGTGTATAAATTTATGTTTATCGATAAAGTTTCAATATCGTTTTTATGTATTTTGTTCTCAGTTGAAACCAAAACTATACTAAACTCTTTAGCTTCTTGAGCTAGCCCAAGCCACTCTATTATCTTCATTTTATACCCCTAATTAATATTTAATTTGTACGTTTTTAATGTTCCCTTTGTGAATAGCTAAAACAACCTCTTTTGCTATCTCCTCAGATAAACCGCAAGCTATCAAGCAATCCTTAGCCTCTCTTCTTATTTTTCCAATATGCTTCTTATTAGATTCTCTTTTAGCTACCTCCTCAGCTTCCTTAGCGGCTTGTTCCTTAGCATCCTCAGCATCATTTTCTTCTTTTTCTTTTCTTGACTGCATCTTATTTAATGTTTTCAAAGCATCTTCAACGGCCTGTTTTGCGCCAGTAGTAAATTCCTCAAAGTCAAAATCAGAATCTTTATTCAAATTTTCTATAATATTTATAATATCAGTCTTATCCCTTATATTTGATTTCCTATCTTCCTCACGCTGCTTTTTAAGATTGTCTAACTCCTTGTAAGCCTCTTTATGAGGTATTTGTATTTCTTCTAATTTAGCAACTATTGACTTAGCTTGTATATCAACTTGTCTGCCACCTTCAATAAAATGGGCCTTCTGCTCCTTTCTAGTTTTTTCTAAGGCTGTTAGTAACTTGCCAATATCTAAAGATACCCTCTTGGATTTCTGATACCCCTCATCCGTTGACACATCGGGCAAAAAGTTTGCTGTCTCCTTAACCGTATCTATTTGACTGCTAATCTCATCATATTCAACTATACTAATTGATGTACTCATAACCTACCCCTTATTCATTGATTTCATTTTAGTTAATATTTCTTTATCTAGCCTTGATTAATATAATTAGTATCTAATATCTTGCTTTTTGTCTCACATACTAAAAGTTTAAATTCAGCTATCCGAGAATCTATCATTTTAAATTCATCCTCTAAATCACCAGCATTTAAACGATATATAAACAGCCTGTTAGCTTCTGGGAAGTCTGCACAATAGCTAACAAAATCTATCCATTTTCTGCCAGTGAACTTAACATTTCCTATACATTGCCACTTATAGGCAGGGTCAACATTCATTCTTTTAATATTGGAAAACATCACGGAGCCTATTACACATTTAATCTCTACAACTCCATCTTCAGAAACCAGTCCGTCTGGGCTACACCCTACAAAATCACTGCCAAAAAACCCACCGTTTGAAACATCACAAAATGTTTCTTGCTCATAAAGCATTCTAGCTATTGGCTCTTGTTCATGGCCTCTTTGCATATGCTCATTTGTGTAATTAGAAGCTATGGCTTGCCCTGTTATCTGCTCAATTGCTATATCTACAGCGTACTTTTTAGCAGGTTCGCCAAAGGCTTTGCCATAGTTAGCCATAATTTTTCCAAGGTTTGAGCTTGTTAGCTTGCCCCCTCTTAGCTGATACCATTCATCTGTGTTCTGCTCAACATCATGGAAATCAAACATTAGCGCATTCCTTTATAATTAAATCTTGATTTTCCTTTGTAATATCAGCCCTTTCTAATACAGCGTTAAAATTCCCATCTCTAACATAAGCATTTATTGCGTTCTGCCATAGCTTAGGGTTCTCTTGGGTGATTGTGATCTTCTGCTTAGGCGGGTTTGGGCTAATTCTTACTCCACCAGTTACCTCACCAGCAAAAGATGCTTTGGGGTCAATATAGAGCTGTATAAGCAACCCTTTCCAGTCTTCAATAAATGAAGAGCCCCCTGCTAGCTTTTTAACTACCTTTGAGTTACCAGCATTTAAAACCAAGGGCTTAATACTCTCATTAAAGTAAGCTATGTTAAAATTACCCTTCTTTCCTGCTACCCTTACACCGTTTTCCTGTTTAACCTCTCGAATTGTGAAAATCATGTTTGATTTAGTTTCTATTAAATCCTCTAAATCAGCTACTCCTAAATGATCGCTTTTAAATACTTTTCGATAATGTGTCTTTTCCATTACAGTTTCCCCTCTGCTATATCTCTAATATGGTCACATTCTACATAAGTTATCTTGATAAGATTCCAGGCATTACGCTCTACTTTTGACGCTCCAAAAGTCATAGGAACGCCGTTTTTCATAGGCAGCGATTGATATAAATCAACTACTGCTTGAGCCTCATCTATGCTTAACTCTGTATGACAAGATAATTCCCTGGCATCCGTTAAGATGTTCTCTAATATATAACCAGTTACCCGGCTTTGAAACTCTAGCTCTTCGCTTACTTCCCAGTTTTGAGCTTTTATATAAGCGTTTGTTTCTTCTGATACTCTGCATTTTTTCATTGTTTTTCCCCTTTGTTAGATTACATCTTAACATGTCTTTGAAATTATTTGCAACTAATTATTGAATTATTTTGCAATGCTGTTATTGTACAAACTCAACTGAGGATAAAACATGCTATACACACAAGAAGAATATTATAACAATTTCAAGCGTAAAAATGAGTCTAAAGAAGCATTTATAGATAGAGTATTTGTGCCTAAATTTGGCCGAACTAATAGGTCTTGGTATAACGATATAAACCGCACTTATATACTAAAGATTAGAAGCTTTGAGTATGCTTTCAAGTTAATTAAACTTTATGAAAAAGGTGATAAATAATGGAATATGATAATTTTATAAAAACCAAAAAGAAAGACTTTATATCTAGTGGATTCGATATTGATAATGAACTATTAAATATAAATGAGTTTGAATTCCAAAAATATATAGTTCAAATTGCACTATCTAAGGGTAAGTTTGCTGTTTTTGCTGATTGCGGTTTAGGTAAAACTATTATGCAATTAGACTGGGCGCATCAAGTATCTATTAAAACTAATAAGCCTGTATTAATCTTAGCTCCTTTGGCTGTTTGTAAACAGACTATATCTGAAGGATTGAAATTCGATATAGAAATAAATGAACTAAAAACAGATGTTATAGGCTCTGGAATATATATTACCAATTATGAACAGTTAAAAAATATCGACCCATCCCTTTTTTCAGGAATAGTTTTAGATGAATCCAGCATTCTAAAAGGGCGTGATGGAAAAATGTCTAGGCTTATTATTGATTCGTTTTCTAATACTCCATATAAATTAGCTTGCACCGCTACGCCATCACCTAATGATCATATGGAATTAGGGCAGCATTCTGAATTTCTAGGCGCTATGACTTATTTGGAAATGTTATCTATGTTTTTTGTGCATGATGGTGGTGAAACTTCAAAATGGAGATTAAGAAAACATGCCGCTGATAATTTTTGGCAATTCGTATCTGATTGGTCTATTGCTTTAGATAATCCTAAATCTTTAGGTTTTGATGATAATGGTTATAACCTTCCTGAAATTGAATATATAGAACATTTTATACCTGTTGAGAATGAATCGGATGATTTATTTGGGAATGTTGGAGTAAGCGCAACCGATATCAATAAAGATTTAAGGCGATCAATGCCAGATAGAATTAATAAGGCTGTTGAGTTAGTAAATTCTAATGATGAGCAATGGATAATTTGGGGGTTGCAAAATGCTGAAACTGATAAATTATCTAAAAAAATAGAGGGTAGTTTTAATGTTCAAGGTAGCGATAAACCTGAATATAAAGCTGATAAGCTTGTGGGTTTTGCTAATAATGAATTTAGAGTTTTAGTAACTAAGCCGAGCATAGCAAGCTTTGGCATGAATTATCAAAATTGTTTTAACATGGTTTTTTGTTCTTATGATTTTAAATTTGAAGCTTTCTATCAAGCAGTAAGAAGGTGTTATAGATTCGGGCAAACAGAGAAAGTTAAAGTTCATTTATTAATTCCTGAATCACAGATAAACGTAAGGCAGAGCATTTTAGATAAACAAGAAAAACATTTTTCTATGATTAAAGAAATGACTAAATACAGCGCAGATAAAAATTATAAAGTGAGCAAACCAATGGAAGTTAAAACTAAAGAAATAAAAAAAGAAAATTATCATTTAATAAATGGGGATTGTGTTAAAGAGGTTGCAAAATTACCTGATAATAGTGTTGATCTATCAGTTTTTAGCCCACCTTTTGCTGAATTATATGTTTATTCTGATAAAGCTGAGGACATGGGTAATGTATCTAATTACAAACAATTCGAAGATCATTTTAAATATTTAATACCAGAATTAAAAAGAGTTATAAAACCCGGTCGAATATGCGCTATTCATTGTATGGACCTTCCTATTCAGAAGGGTAAAGAAGGATTTATTGGCTTAAGAGATTTTAGCGGCATGTTAGTTGACTGGTTTATTAAAGAAGGTTTTATATATCATGCTAGAACAACGATATGGAAAAATCCAGTTACAGAAATGCAAAGGACTAAAAGCTTAGGTCTTTTGCATAAAACAATAAAAAAAGACTCTGTTATGAGTCGTGTTGGTATTCCTGATTATATATTGTTTTTTAGGAATGGTGATGGAAACGAAAACCCAATAACCCACCAGGATACCAATCCAGAAGAAAGAGATTATCTGCCAGTTGATTTATGGCAAAAATACGCTAGCCCAGTTTGGTATGATATTGATTATTCAAGAACACTTCAATATAGATCAGGCCGCGATGGGAATGATGAGAAGCATATATGTCCTTTACAGCTTGATACGATAGAAAGGATTTTACATTTATATTCTAATGAGGGTGATACTGTTTTAAGCCCTTTTGGCGGTATAGGTAGTGAGGGTTTTTGTGCTATTAAAAATGGTCGAAAATCTATAAGCATAGAATTAAAAGAAAGCTATTTTAACTTGAATGCTAAAAACCATGAAGACGCTGTTATAGAGTCAAATGAATTAACATTATTTTAGGGGGAATTATGAAAAAAGAAAACTGGAAAGATAGAATAGACGAGGTAATTAATGCCGCCAAAACCATGACAAGAAGTGAAGCAGCATCTAGTCTTGGCACTACAAATGACAATTTTAGGCATATTTGCAAAAGGTATAATATTGATATTAGAGAGAGAAAGCCATACGCAACAAGAAGCATTTCTATTAGTAAAAAAGATAAATCAAATATAGAACGTACTAATGATTTAATAATGATGAGATGGTAGTTATAAACCTATTGCATAACATAGCTTGTTAAGTATAATTTATGTCATGGGGGCTTCGGGTTAAGCTCCGATTGGTAAATTAGGTTTTCGATTCCTTGCCTAATTTATAATCCCCCTATTTTTTTAATGCTAGAGGAATGAAAAAACAGGATTAGTAGTAATGAATTATTACCCTCATCATATAGGCGATTTTAACCACGCTACCAGACATTTAAACCGCATAGAACGTAGTATATACCGCGATTTAATAGAGCATTATTATGACACAGAACAGCCTTTAAGTCTGGATATTGTATTGCTTTGCCGAAAGATATTAGCCATATCATTAGAAGAGATAACAGCCGTTGAACAGGTGTTGCAAGAGTTCTTTACTGAGACTGAAGAAGGTTACATTAACAACCGTTGCCAAAACACTATTGATACATATCAAAATTCAATACATAACAAGAGTAAAGCAGGCAAGGCAAGTGCTAAGGCCCGCAAAGCCAATAAACAAAAGGGTTCTAGCAATTCAACAGGTGTTGAACAGGTGTTGAACAAATGTAGTTCAGGTGTTCACAACCAAGAACCAATAACCAAGAACCAAGAACCAATAACCAAGAACCAAGAACCAATAACCAAGAACCAAGAACCAAAGGAAAAGATACCCTACCCGCAAATTGTCGAATCTTATAATAATAACTTTGCTAACTATGTTGAAGGTAGAGGAATTATTAAACTTGAGAATATTACACCCGATAGAAAACGAGCTATTAAAAAACTAATTGAGCATTCTAAAAAATTAGATATCGAGCATTGGAATAATTATTTTAAATACTGTGCTGGCGTACCTTTCCTGAATGGCTCTACTGATAAATACAAAGCAGATTTCGATATGTTAATCAGAGTCAAGAGTTATATTAAAAACACAGAGGGAGGCTACCAATGAGCAATGAAGCAGAAATCAATATAATTGGGAACATGGTTAGAGACTCTAAACAGCTAATCGAGGTAGATTTAAAGCCCGAAGACTTCCTAAACCATAATCATTCATTACTTTGGGAAGGTTTGCTAAACATGCAAGCATCTAACCAATTTATCGACACAACCACATTCTTTGATTACATAACTAAACATCATCCTGAAAACACCATCATTTTTGATATATTAGTCGAAATCCTTAATAGCTACTTTTCAGCCTCTAACAGTGATATTTATGCCAAGGTAATACGTAGGGATAGCCTAAGTGCTGAATTAACCGCTATGGGGCAGGAAATAGCATTAATAGGCGAATCCTACGGTGACTTTGATGAGAAATTAGGAAAAGCCCAAAATTTGATAAATAAGTTCAATGAAAAGGGTGATTCTAAAGAGGTAGGAATTAATGAGGAATTAGGCAGTTATCTTGATGAATTGCAGCGCAGAATGGATAACAAAGGGATTGATGGTTTATCGACTGGTTTTGATGATTTAGATGCAAGATTTTATGGTTTTAAACCTGCTGATTTAGTCATTTTAGCCGGAAGGCCAGCAATGGGTAAGACGACACTAGCTATTAATATAGCTGATCATAACGCGATGATCGGCAAGAATGTTCTTGTATTTAGTATGGAAATGCCAAGGCAGCAATTATTAGACAAATCACTAGCCAGCCTGTCTAAAATTCATCTACAGAGATTAAAAACTGGTGATTTACAAGAAGAGCACTGGTCCACTTTAACTCTTGCTATGAGCCAAATGAAGGACAAGAAAAGATTTATAGATGATAGTGGTTATCAGACAGTTCAAACAATAACTGTTAAATGTAAACGCCATCAAATTAAACATGGTTCCATTGATTTAGTCGTTATTGATTATCTTCAGCTTATTTCTAGTAAGTCTAAAGAGGGTAGAACTAATCAAATAACCGAGATATCGAGAGGTTTAAAACTACTAGCTAAGGAATTGGGATGCCCTGTAATAGCTCTAAGCCAATTAAACAGAGGGTTAGAGGCTAGAAAGGATAAACGCCCTCTTATGTCTGATTTACGCGAATCGGGAGCAATTGAGCAGGATGCCGATATTATAGGATTTATATATAGGGATGAGGTTTATTATCCTGACGGGTTTAATAACAAAGGCGTAGCTGAATTTAATACTGCTAAGTTTAGAAACGGTGAAACGGGTTCGGACTTGCTTTCTAGCCAGTTACACTTAAGCAGGTTCGACAATTTACTACCCAATACAAATTATGAGCCGCACAAAGAGCAATCAAATAGTGGAGGTTTTAACGGATGAGACAGCAAAAAATAGATATCCCTAATTTAACTAAAGAGCAAATGGCTAGAATTAGAGCGATCAAGGCTAGGCATAAGTGTATTAGAGAGCTTTATCAATACGGGCTTGTTAGTAAAGAGATGCTAGTGAGGCATTGTAAAATATGATTGACAATCTACTAGAAGAGTATGAAGACCTAATAAGAGAAACGGTTATTTTATTGAGTGATGTACAGGATTTTGTAAATGAAAGCAACATTCAAGAAAGCTAACGGGGGTTTATTCCCCGACTCACCAGAAGCAGAAAAGCTATTTAAAAAAATAGAAACGGATGCAATGGTAGAGTGTATTAAGGGTAGGAATTATCGAAACTTGAAGCGATTCTTTGAGCTTAGAAATGTAACCTTTGATATTCAAGATTGCTTTGAATGCCCTGAAATATGGAGAAAGCACCTGATAATGCTAGGCGGTCACTTTGAAACGGTGATTATACCCGACAAGAAAGGGGGCGAACCTATTGTTCAATACTGGCCTAAAAGCATCAATTTTGAGGAAATGGAAGAATTAGAGTTTCAAGAGCTATTTAGCCGATGTGTAACCGCATTTCTAAGTAGATACGGTAGAGGCATGACAGAGCAAGATTTCCTTAAGGTATTGGAGTTTGATTAAGCGTAGTGAGGTTGATTAATGAAATTGCTTGACACATTCGCAGGAATTGGGGGGTTTAGCTTAGGTTTAGAAAGTTCCGGAATGGAAACTATAGCTTTTTGTGAGATAGAAGATTATCCAAGAAAGGTATTAGCTAAGAATTGGCCCGGTATTCCAATTGCTAAAGATGTTACAAAACTTAACTATAAAGATGAGGTGCTTTATGACGATGGACAAGAAATCTACAGAGGACCAATTGACGTTATTTCAGGAGGATTCCCCTGCCAAGATATCAGTGTTGCAGGAAATCAAGCCGGTATTGAAGAGGGAACCAGGTCGGGCTTGTGGAGCGAGTGCGCCCGTCTACTTAGGGAGATTCAGCCCAAATATGCAATATATGAAAACGTCACAGCACTCCTTTCTGGAGACAGCGGAGGATGGTTTCAACGAGTTCTCTCAGACATTTCCGAGGTCGGGTATGATGCGGAATGGCACTGTATACAGCCTGACTTTGTTGGAATACCCACGATTAGAGACAGAGTATGGATATTGTCCTACCCCAAGGAAAAGCATGTGGCGCAAGTGGTGGACTCGAGAAGATTATCACTCGAACATAGAAGAATGGGGGCCGACCATCTTTCCAGATTTGGATGGGCAGTGGATGGAAGCCAAATGGGTAGAGATTCTAATGGGGTTCCCGATGTTACACACAGATTTGGATGCTTAGGTAATGCTGTTGTTCCTCAAATTCCAGAATTAATTGGCCGGGCGATAATGGAATCACATAATGACTAAAGAAATAATAATAGGCTTTACACTAATACTACTTTTTATCTTAGCGGGGGCTGATTGGTGAAAGTTAAGCTTAAGAAGTGTGCTGTATGTAAAGCTAAGTTTCAGCCGTTTAACTCACTTACTAAAGTTTGCTCTCCTAAATGCGCCTTAGAATTAGTTAGCCAGAATAAGAAGAAGAAAGCGCGAAAGGATAAGCTAGAGTATCGCAAAGAGAATAAGAAAATATCAGAATGGATAGCTGAGGCTCAAGTAAGTATAAATACTTATGTACGCCTGAGAGACATTGATAATCCTTGTATAAGCTGTGACAAACCAGCTAACCAAGACCCAAATGAATGGGATGCTGGCCACTACAGGAGCAGAGGAAGCGCCCCACACTTAAGATTTAACCTAGATAACAACCATAAGCAATGTAAGCACTGTAATCGTTACTTATCGGGAAATATCGTAGAATATAGACCTCGATTAATTAAGCGAATAGGGCTAGAAAAGGTTGAGGCAATCGAGACTAACAACGCTTATAAAAAGTTTGATCGTGTTTACTGTGAAAGGGTAAAAAGGATATTTAACAAAAAAGCAAGGATATTAAAAAAGCGTCATGACTCCCGAAACTGAGAATAAGTATAAAAAAGTATTAGCTGAAGGCTATTCGATAGGGCAGGTAAAAGGAGTTTTGTATCATGTATTTAGCCCTACAGCCAAGCCGCTAGGAATGTTTAGCTCCGAGTCTGAAGCTATCAAGAATGCTTATAACCATTTCATAGGCAGAAAGTAGTTTTTATAAGATATTGGTATATAGTTTGTGTGTACAAATACTATAATGTGCGTACAATAGGAACCATACAAACAAAGGGGAAAACAAAATGGATGATTTAAAAAGCAAAATTATAGATCTAGGTGGAAAAGAATGGGTTAAAAACGACATGGAGCGAGTATATATTAGCAACGAAATTTTGAACATTTTGCAAGAAGAAAAAAATCTTATGAAATCAAATTTCGGGGAAAACAACAATAAAATATTTTTAGATGTCAAAAAAAACGCAGTAATGAGAAGTTACAAAAACAAAAAACCTGCGGTTGAAATTCAGTATTAAACTAAAACTAAATAAAGTAAGCAATTACCTTATTTAAAAAAAGTATGACACGAAAATAAAAGAGGTATTAATGAAAGTATCAGAAGAAGAAAGAGCCGTTAAAATGGACGTAAGAGCGCCTAGGAGCTTGATACTTAAAGTTAAGGCGCTAGCACGTAAAACAGGTAAAACCTTCTCGCAGCTTGTTAGAGAAGGAATGGTGATGGTATTAGGAGAATACAATGATAAAGATAACAGCTAGTTCATATCGAGAACTAAGAGAAAAGCTCATAGCTCAAGGTTTATACAGTGCTAAAGGTACTTTTAAGTGTAGAGGCTCATTAATGATATTTACTATTTATAAATAAAAAAGGGGTACACAATGAATATTGATGATTTAACAATCGGACAAGCAAGAGAACTTTCTGAACTATTTGGCAACAAACAAACAAGCAGTAATCTTGCTTCTAGGTATGTTGGTAAATATGTAATTGTTAGAAGCATTAATAAGAGGGTGTTGTAAGGGGAAACGTAGAACTAAATCAACCTAAAAGGTAATGTATGAAAACTAAAATTTATGAAAACTATAAAGACTTCTTAAAAAGAGAAGATAGAAACGAAAATGGTGTTAGTAAGGAGTTTGCAGAATTGCACCCGAACTTTGAAAAGGACAACTTAACAAATAAAGCTTGCTGGAACTGCTATGGCTGCTATGGCTGCTCTGACTGCTTTGACTGCTATGGCTGCTATGACTGCTCTGACTGCTCTCACTGCTCTGACTGCTCTGACTGCTCTGACTGCTCTCACTGCTCTGACTGCTTTGACTGCTCTGACTGCTTTGACTGCTCTGACTGCTTTGACTGCTTTGACTGCTATCGCTGCTCTGGCCAAACAGGCGACAAAAAAGCAGGAATGAAAATCCCAAAAATAGAAAATATCCATAACCAAGTATTAGAGGTTGTATCACAAGATAACGCCTTGGATATGTCCACATGGCATACATGTGAAACCACGCATTGCCGAGCAGGATGGGTGGTTAATTTAGCAGGGAGAGAAGGTAAGGAATTAGAACGTAAAACTTCTACTGGATTTGCTGCCTTGCAAATTTATAACGCATCATCTGAGATAAAAGTTTCACCCCCAAGGTTTTTTGAAACCGATGAAAAGGCTATGGAAGATATTAAAAGGTGCGCTAAAGAAGAGTTAACCCCTACACCATAACAAGTAAAGGTAATGTATGAAGAACTTAATAATACTTGCGGCAATATCTCCCGCCTTAATTGTCCTAGCTATGACAGAAGCACCGGAAAAGCCGGATAATGTATTGCAGTTTAAAAGAGTGGAACCACACGCTTAACAGATAAGGTGAATTGATTATGAAAAAGCCACCAAACGAACATGATTCATTGTGGAATGAATTGCCGATTGACGAGCGAGAGAGATTAATGCCGTATCAAATGGAAAGCCAAATACGGCATATATGGCAGTGCAAGCATAAAGCCATCAAAGCACATAAGCAGCATATGAAGCAGTTAGATGATTGGATGGCAAACATTGAGCGAGAACTAAAAAGGCTTAACAGATAAGGAGAATGAATGATGAGCACATTAAAAATTGAGACTATACAAGAAGGTATAGCTGACTACCATTTTCTCAAAAAGCGAATCATAAGAGATGCAACACCTAAAAAGAAAAGTGGTGTATCTGATTATTGGATAGAGGCTTATATGTGGATGGGGGATAAAAAGTTTTGCGCTGTAATTTATGCTTACTGGTTCACTGAAACAATAAAAGAATTTGACGATATAAGAAAGGCAAGTGATTTTATCAAGAAATACTTATACACATAAAAGATAAGGTGAATTAATTATGAATAAATACGTAACTTTAGTTTTTAAAATCGACACACCAGAAAGCCTAAAAGCCATGAGAGGTGCGGCTCAAAGTGATTATTGTAGGGCATGGTCTTTGGATCACGAGATTTTTAGGCTTGAGCTGATTGAGCAGGCGCTAGACGAAAACGACATTGAAAAAGCTAAAGGCTATTTTGGTGGGTTTAAGGTTCTACAAAATTCATGGATAGATTGAGCGCTTAACAAATAAGGTGAATGATTATGGTTGATATATACCACAATGGAGAAATGTATACTCCTAAAAAAGAGTTAGAGCAGTTACAGAAAAAAGTAAAAGAGGTTTTAAAACAGGCTGTATTAGTTTGCGAGTATAGAGCTGGTGATGTTTGTACTGAAGATGGCAGCTTTGCAACCACCGACACTGACTCAATTATACGGCTAGAAGAGGCTTTGTGTGATGCGCTTGATTCGCCTTACGATCACATAAGAATGCTGGATGTAATGCAAAACATAGATAAGGAGAATTAATTATGCAGACAGAAATAGAAAAACTTCACGATACTCTTAATAAAACTCGTGATAAAGCTAATGATGCTCTTGATGCTCGTGATAAAGCTCGTGCTGATTATGATAAAGCTGATCATGCTCTTGATGAAGCTTGTGATAAAGTTCTTGATGCTCGTAATGCTCTTGATGAAGCTCTTTATGCTAGTTATGCTCTTGATTTTTTATAAAACAAAAAAAACAAAAGAGGTGGTCGATTAAATATATAATATTATATTTATTATTGTTACAATTATATAAATCAATCATAAGGAGATGTTAAATGTCAATGAATAATGGCAAGAAAGCACCAAGAAAGAGCAAGAAAACTAAAAAAACCGCTAAATCTAGCAAGTCAAAAAGGAAATAATGCTCTTATTTGCCTCTATTTTTTTTATTCTTTTTATTATCAACTCTAACGATGAAAGAAAGGCAGATATAGCCTCCCTCTTTTTTTGGGTGAATTTACTCAACTGTTTTACTGATTTTCAAGGAATAAACTTCTACCTTATGGCAATTATTCCCCCCGCCATAATAATCCTTGTTTGCTTGCAAAATTCACAAAGGAATTGGTCTATGGTAATATGTGGCATTATGACATCATGTATATTTATCAACATCTTAGGTATGATCAATTTTAGTTATTTAGAAATTGATTCAGGCTTTGATTTATACGAACGTGCAACATATCTCACAACGATAGCTGAGATAACCGTACTGTTAGCAATGCCTACAAGGTTGCTTGATGGATATGTCACAGATAATTTTAAGCGAATTAGGGAATATCTCTCTAGGCATTTATTTATTCGCTTCAATAACTATCCACATCTACAGAGGGTTTTTTAAACATGGACCATCAAAACGCAATCGAAGGGACAGCGACCCTTAAAGGTTTGGCTGTAGGATCGGGACCAGCCTCAGCCATTTACGTTACATCTCAAAGTTGCGCCGTTGATTATACCTCTCTGCATGTATTTATGCCGCTAATTGTCTCTACATTAGCCGGAATATATACATTGATACTTATTAGAGAAAAGCTAAAAGGCTAATCATTGCATTGCTTAATGTCTTCTTGAGCCATCAAAAGCAAAGATTTACACTCATAATAACTAGAAGCATTTTCAATAAATGCACTTCCATCATCCGTCCAATCAACTAAATCCTTACACACACGCCCCTCAGTCCTTGATAGACATTGAATTAGCAGCTCGGTTGGCTTCGTTGTACACCCGCTTGAATTCATCAACAGAGCAATTATTAATAGTATTAACCCGAGGAATAGCGCGAATCGACCGCTCAAACTCTCTCTCCATTTTTGCAATTGTTTCTGAATGTTTCGCCAGTGTGATGATATCCTCATTGTGATTATCAACCTTTTCAATTATTACTTGAATTTCCTTTTTAGCGTTTTTCCCTGATTGTACTTGATACGTTGCCCAAGCTGTAAATAAGTTTGATGCCGCAAATGCACCAAGCAATATATATATCTTGTATTGATTAAACATTTTTCTTATGTTCGTGGCTGTTCGCCTGGTTTGCTGTCATATGACCACCGCCAAGAATGCCGAAAATAACCATCAAAACAGTAGATGAGGGCTCTAATTTTAGATGAGCCATCACAAATATATAAGCAAGCGTCAATATAGAAACGCAAGAATATGATATACCCATCATTATGATTTTTCTTTTTCCTGTGATGTCCATATAAAACCTATTTTTTTAAAAAATCGATAGCCGTTTCTAAACCCTTGATATCTTCTTTCGCCGTTTCCAGCTTATCTTGAATAGTACCAAGCCATTTTTTATTTGATGAATCTTTTTCATCCAGATCTTTATCCAAGTCTTCAAGCTTAATATCTGTATAATTCTGATTAGACTTTTTAACGCTCTCTAACCCCTCTGACAGCTCCGTTTTTGTAGCCATACCTTGATTCATGTTTTTCTTTAAATACGCCACAACACCACCCAAGGCAGTCATTGAAGCGACAAAGGCTATTAAAGGGGCTATTAGCTCATTTAAAGCATCAAAACTCATAATATCTCATATTTGTCTTTGTAATTTTCTGGATCGTCAAAAACTCGTATGGCCAAAGAGTTATCTTTTGGTCTTCCATCCTCTTCAAGTATAGGTATAGCGATTTCTAAAGGGTATTCTTTAGTTTTTTTTATAATTAAAATCATATGGTGTTTCCTAAAATATCAACAGCTCCGGCTGTTAGTGCTGCTTTAACTGTCGCGTTCATATCTGTGTTTAAGTTTTGATTTTCTAATACACAAAACTCACCTATCTGTAAGTCTTCTACCCCTCCGGCGGGTAGATAAAGTGTCTTAGCTTCGCCGCCAGTCCCGTCATAACTGACCGCAGCAGTAGAATGGACAGTTACACCATCAAAATATATTCCTTTTGCAGTAAGTGCAACGGTATCAAGCTCAAGACTCACGACATCACCGCTACTGAATGATGTAGAAGAGGCTATAACTGTGTCAGTCGTTGTGTTATGTATTCTTATGCTTAGTATTATATCTGTACCGTCACTGACTATTCTTATATGACCTACTTCTATTGTTGAATTACCTAGCCCAGTCAGCTTAAATTCTGGTGCTGTTCCTGACGCATCGGCTGTTGTTATACCCATCATAGCAGCAACCACACCAGTATTAGGTTTAATTCCTGATGAGCATGTAGCTCTAGCCTGAATCATAACAGCAGTTGAGCTAGTGCATGTTAATGTTTTTCCACCTCCGCTGACTATTGCGGTCATTCCCGCTGTGTTGTGATTTACATTAAATGTAAGATCATACCAAGTTGCTACTCTCGTATATGGTGAAACTTTGCTTGGCATTGGGTCGCCTTCGTAATCTACAGAGCCGGACCGATAATTAGAAAAACTGTAATCAGCTTCTTTGCCATTGAAAGTCATGCTCAGATCATTAGATATTGCCTCCGGAAAACCCCCTGTTCTTGCAGCAGCGAATGTAAATTTATCAATAGCTCTTGCGCTAAAGGTATCAAGCACAAAAGGAGTGCCGCCAGAAGGGGCAAACACAAAGCCGATATCTGAAGCCGCCGCGCCGTTATCAAAAACTTGCATAGCAACCACGTCCCCCGCTGCTATAGGCGTAGTCATTAATAAACCGCCATCTATGCTCATGTGGTATTTATCGTTTGATGTATCAGAAAATGCCATGATGTGTTGAGTACTTAATACAGTTTGAGATGTTACTAATAACAACAAAGAACCTATGCTCGTAGTGTTTTGATTTACTTCAAATTCAAAAGTATTGCCGTTTGGGTTTTCTTGTGTGATGGGTATAAGCGAAACGGGCCAACCAGCAGAATAAAAATAATCAGAATCGTTGATATTGTCACTAACAACATTTATTGTTCGATCTGAATTGCTTAATGAAACCGTTAAATCTGGCGGGTTTACTTCAAATAATTTATATTCAGGTACTTGAACCACTGGCGTTAAATTACACCAAGTTTCTGCGGTAGGGTCTGTCAGCGGCAAAGGCATTGCCTCAGAGCCGCCATTTAATGTAAGTTCTACTGAACCTCCAGCCGTAGCAGGGGCATCACCAAACGTACTTAGGGCTGATGTTATACCTGTAAATGAGCCGGAACTACTGAGTGACCCTGATTGCCCGTTGTTATCAGAGTATGTTGCGCTTCCGTCTTCGTGTACTTCAATTTGAAGTTTGTATTTAGGGGTCGTTGGATAAGCTATATTAGCAGCACTTATGGGCGTTCCGTTAGGGTCTTTAAACTGACCATTTGAACCTGTGCCAAAATGGAAAGAAATACCTTGGATCACAGTGAACCCAACTGAATCAAATATAGCTAAACCGCAAGCACCACCATCATTTAAGACACTAGGCATAGGACAACTAACAGAGAAAACAACAGGAACCGAGCCAGTAAGATCAAACGTATTTACAACATCCGCACCAAAAGCAGAAGAAGCCCCTCCCGCTGCTATGCGTGTGATTGACATTCTATTCGTATTCGGCGCAGGGTCATAGACCACAGTTGCATTGGTTGGAGGTGGCCCAGCGTTCGCCAAGTCTAGCATTGTGCATAGAATAGCGGCATCCCAAGAGCCATTAATATAACCTTGCAGGGTATTTGTATCTGAATTGTATATTTTCATACCATCAACAGCAGATAAAGAATCTCTCTCTGTCTCGGGTATGGGCTGATATTGCTTAACGATTAGCTCAATATCTGAACTTGTTTCATTTGTTCCTACTATCCCAAGCTTTGTAAAGTTAGTCCTAGGCATTAAGAAGCCCCCCAAACAGTACCATTATAAAATTCAAATTGATTAGAATCTGAATTATATATTTCCATGCCAGCTTCAGCCGTTAAAGCATCTCTCTGAACCGTAGTTATAGGCGTATTTCTAAAAACTTTACACTCAATATCTGATTCAGTTTCAGGAGCAGAATTATAATCTTCTCCAACATATAATTTTGTGTAATTTGATCGTGCCATTTTAATACTCCTAAGAATCTAAATTATTTATAATTATTAAGCCAAGCCAATTGCTAAATAATAAATTGGTCTAAGAGATACGCTTGCGCTTGCAGTTCCAAAACCTGTAGTAGTCACTGTGTCCGTCATAATGTTATCGCCAGAGCCTAATAATTGAAACATCACTATAGGTACAGCCCCGAAAGTTGTTGGGAAATTTACAGTGTCAGTTAAATTGATATCTTGATGACCTCCCGATATCCTAATACTAACTGAATCCGTTATTGGTATAACAATATTTATAGACTCCGCTGCTACTGATCCAGAAACACCAAGAAAAGTTAATATATTCTGAAGAGTCAATTCACTAACAATACCACCTGCTCCAGCTACATTTCCTAAAATCCTTTGATCATTAACTACATTTTGAATCTTGTCATAAGTTATAGCATCACTATTAACCATGTTTGTCTGAAGCAGAAGCTCTGTAACGGACCCAGCAGAATTTCTACCTAACACCCCCGGTCCAGTAAGATTAACTAATTTTTCATAATTAATATTATTATTAACAAGGTCTGTATTTACAATAGTAGTTTTAGTTGATGGGGCAAAGGGGCCAAGTCCAGAAACATCCCCGGCTGTTATATTTAACGCAGATTTGAAAGTTGTTAAAGGTTCATCGCTAGGTACGGCTGAGCCTCCTGATAAATTTGCTTTAACTGTAGATGCGCCCATATTATCTAATTTTAAATTTGTGGCCGCTCCATTTGTTAATTGTAATGTATCAACGGTCTGATTTACCAACTTATCAGCATTAATTGAATTTACTAGAAATTGGCCATCAATATTAATGTAAGGATTTAAAAGGGTATAAGCCGATTCGTTAGTCCTTAGTTTTAAAATCATCTCATAACCTGACGGACCAGTATCCCCAATCTGCATTACTGCAACATCATGCCTTCTTAAGCTTTTAGCAGCCGATGTTCCTACTTGGAAAGTCGGAGAGCTTAAAGTATTTGCCCCTAAGCTACGCACAAAATAAACCCTTGATCCATCTAAATCGATTACTCCCGGCGTAGGTGCTATTGTAAATACATCTGTTGTTCCCGATGCATCTTGGCTATAAATTGAATTATGAGCATTATTTTGTAAAAGCCAGCGTCCACCACCTACATCAGGCTCTATAATATCAACTCCATTATCTGATTCTGTTGAAGTTGAACTAAAATAGAAATGCCCCTGACCACCATCACCTATTACTGTTGTACCTAAAACATAAACCGATTGGAAATCTGTAGTATCTATTGGCTTTAAATCAGCCGCTAAATCTACAACCTGAGAAGGAACTCCCTCTGCATCAGTCGGGCCAGACACATTATCAACCTCATCTAACTGATTTCCTTCAGAATCACGAATTACTGTATTATAACTGCCTAAAAGAAATATAGGGTTGATACTCCGACCAAAACCATCTAAAGGAACTGGATTAGGGTTTGGAATGGTTAATGCTGGATCAGAATAAGTATCCTTCCTATTACCAATACCAGTATTCCCAACCGTGAAAAACTCGACCTCACCATCTGCGGCTGGCGCAAAACTACCATTTACAAAGACGGTAAATTGTGGATGTGTATCTGTGTATTTTCCTGCCATTTTACTTACTCTATTTTATGGTTATACTTCGTTAATGGATAAAATATTCAACTCAATAATACTCTCAACTCTATTCTGTCTAGCTGTGGCCTTTTACCATGAAAACTTCTACATGATGCTAGCTTTTTGGGTGCTTTGTATGGCCTGCATTGCCCAAGATTATTACTATTTATCCTCTGCATTAAGTCGTCGTGATTCCTCTAAAATCAAAGGCTGAAGCTTTCTAATCAATTTCTCTTTACCTTCTTTAGAACTAGTCTGCCCTAATTTAATCATTAAATCTCTAACTGTCGGGCTTTCAAATATTCTTGCACCACCCGCTATGGTACCCAAAACTGGAGCCGAAACTGGAGCAGAAACACCCAGCAAAATACCAGTAGCAGGAGCCAATAATTCTTGACCTGTTGGCGTTAATGTACCAGCCTGTTGAGCTCTTTTAGTTGAGTTCAAAAACAATTTTAAACCTTCAAGCTCTTTCCCGGCATTGCCCTTAAAGAATACCTTAGTGGCTTTCCTGTTATTTTTACGGTTTAGCTCATTGATGAATATAGTAGGATTTACTTCCTCCACACCACCTTTTGTGGCTTTATCGAGGGCATCACGAATAATAGTTTGCCTAACCGCTTGTTTGCCGCCAGCATCTAGATTCGTGTTAAGTCGGTTAAGGTCCGAAACCTTACCACCACGAATAGTCGTCAAAACAACCTCGGGAGTTGCTTCACCTTTAGATAGAACCTTTTTAAGCTGGGTATCTTTGGCCTTTTGAAAACCATCTGCAAAAATACGGTTTGATGCATTCCATTTAGATAGTGCCTTGGCACCTAATTTATCACCCTCTTCTCTGGCTTGTTTAGAAAAATCACCAGCAAAGCTTTTCATATCAGAAGTAATAGCACTTCTAACATTATTCAATATGGCTTCCGCAGACGATGGAAGCACATTATTAGGCTTGTTTATATCAGAAATCTCATTGTGAATAGTCGTTCTAATATCACCAATACGCTTAAAATCACCAGATAATTCTTTCTCAATCGATTCTAGAGATTTAATCAAAGGTTGACTTGCTCTATCACCTAAACCTTTTTGCTTGGCTATCTCATCAGCAACAACCGCTTTGGCGTTATTAACATCAACTTCCCCACCCTTAACAAGCTCTTTAACAGCATCTTTTCTAAAGGTTTTAGCCCTTTTTTGAGCGCCTTCAAATACCTTAGTCGCAGATGATATAATGTCTTCTTCAAATGATGAGTCAATATCAACATCAAACTCACCAGCCAAATCTCTTACAGCTTGCACCCTTTCATTCTGTTGAATGCTTCTAATAGGCCCTGTCCCAATAACAGGTATTTTTTCAGCCAATCTCTGTAAATTAGCACCAAGAAAGCTATCAGGCTCAAATAAATCAGAAGTAAATACAAGCCCTTTATCCAAAGCATTAGCAACCTGTTCAGGGATCGCTTGTTTTGAAGCTTCTACCAATCGTTTACCACCAGTAACGGCAGCTGTCCCTAATTCTGCCACAGGTCCTAATCCAGCAGCCGTGGCAATCTGGACTTTATCAATTTCTTGTTCGCTACCTAATGCTTTAGAAGCTCCTTGCAAGGCAGCCTCTGTAGCTCCAGAAGTAACAGCGCCTAAACCTACTCTTTGTGCTAAATTTCTACCTAAAGCTCCTATCCTTCCAGCTGGGCTAAATGCTAAAACCTGAGCAATACCGCTAACAATATCTGATTGACTTAAGCCGGGGGCATTTAAAACCGCTTGCTGGCCATTAGGAAGTTTAACGACAGTAGTATCATTTACCTGCTCAAACTCAACACCGGGAACAGCATCACGGATAATATCCATTCTTGCTTTAGGGTCGAAACTTGTTAAAAGTCCAGCAGCAATTTGAATATCACTACCAAACTCACCAGTGGAAACAGGGCTTGTTAAGCTACCTAGTTCTGGTAATTGTTGAACATCTTCAGGAAGTGCCGCTTGCCTTTGGGAGCCAGTGACGCTTTCTTGAAGTGATTCAAAAAAACCAGCCTCTGGTTGTGGAGCAGGAGCAACAACAGGAGCAGCGTCTGGAATAGCAATACCTCTTCTTTCCAACTCAGCACGAGCAGCATCAGGGTTTATACCCTTTCTTCTAGCTAATTCAGCTCGTGCCGCTTCTGGGGATATACCATTAGCCATGATTAACCACCTTGAGCCGCTTTAATTAATTCTTCTTCAGATACACTAGAAAGATCATCAACTGTCTCGAATATCTGATCTTGTGGAAGCCCAAAAGCTTCAGCGCTATTTCTAAACCTTTTCAAATCTTTATCATTTTGAGTTTTAGCTTTACCGAATAAACCAGTAGCCTGAGACCTTAGACCAGCCCTTTGAGCTTCGGTTAATCGAGTACCTTTCAAGGCGTTATTATAAAAGTTAATAAGCTTCTCATCAGCACCACCAGTATTGGCAGCAGTCGCAAATTCACCCTCTCGAACTGTTGAACCTGGATCAAGCATCTTCATAAAGTTAAATATCAGAGCCATATCACCAAAAGCCTCTGTGCTATCGGTTAAGTCCTTAATAGCGTTAGGATTAGACCTAGCTAATGCAGCAAAATCAGCAGATATTTTAGGATTTTTATTTGTATCAAAAATAGCCTCGATTCTGTTGTTAGCATCTCTAACTTTAGTAAACTCCTTACTTATTGAAAGTACTCCCTTTCTTAACTTATCAATTTTATCGAAATCATCTTTAGACTTCTTAATGTCGTTATCTAATTCTTTTTGGCTTTGATCAACCAGTGATTTAGCTTTCTTCTCACCACTAGCAATAACTTGCTCGATATCACGAGATTGAGTAGTTAAAGCCTCTAATCTCGGCCTAAGCTCTTCTGGTGGTAATTGAGAGAGCTGCAAGGCCCTATTAGCAGAATCTTCATCACCTGAATTAGCAAAGGCTCTAGCCGCCTGTAAAGTAGCTGCATTTAACTGGCTATCATCAAATTGCAACAAATTAGAACCTGCTAAACCTATTTTACTGTTTCTCTCTTTGGTTAATTCCTGATCTCGGGTAGTTAATGAGCTAAAGCTATCAAAGAATTTTTTAGAACCTACTGGATCAGCAGATAATAATTCAAGTGATGCTTGTTGTTGTTGTTGAGGTGTAGCACCACCCAATCCTAAAGACTGCCTACGCAGTCCTCCTAATAGCTCTTGCTGTTGAGCGCCTAGCCTTTGCTGCTGCCTTTGAGATGCCATTTGACCTAAGCCCTGACCTAATCTAAGCCCCGCTCCCAATTCACCTGTTAAACTTGCTACCATGATAAACCTCTATGCAAAACTT
>SMVA01131366.1_pt1 | contig 25867 bp, 26 predicted proteins | sample 2456451 | NCBI WGS metagenome assembly SMVA01 (sample SAMN11095933, study PRJNA526329) | marine sediment metagenome | biome: Marine sediment; feature: Surficial sediment; material: Deep marine sediment; isolation source: Hadal surficial sediment | place: Pacific Ocean | collected 2014-05 | depth... | reverse complement strand
GCTTTCTCTTGGTAGCACGCTGCCAGTCATTATCTCTATGCAATTTTGGTCATTGGCAAGTGTTTGTACCGGGTCGCCGGCATGCTGTGTTCCCTGGATCACGAACTGATGGGTACCGGCAAAAAGGGCAGCAAAGCGCACGGCGATTCCATCCATCATCACACGATCGAAGGGTGGCTGATCGCGTTCGGCATTGACTGATTGTCTGAGGATTCTTCCTGTTGCATCGGTGTAGGTGACGCGCTCACTGGCATAGGATGGCATCGACTCCGATATAGCCTGTGCCGCTTCTGCTGTCGTCAACATGATGGTTAGCCGTCGTCCCGGGTTATCGCCCGGTGCCCAATGTCACGACGATAATAAACGTTGTTCCAGTTTATTTTCCTGGTTTGCGCGTACGCGACTGCTTGTGCGTCCGCAACCGTATCTCCCAGGCCGACAACGCACAGCACCCGACCACCGTTGGTGACAACATTTTCGCCGTGCATTGCAGTTCCGGCGTAGAATATTTTTGTTGTGTCACTGGATGAATCGGGCAGGCCATCGATTCGCTCACCCAAGGTATAGTCGCAAGGATAGCCACCTGCAGCCATGACAACACCGAGTGCAGCGCGTGGGTCCCATTCGGCCCGTTGCTCTGCAAGCCGACCATCGAGTGTTGCCTCGCAAAGCGCTACCAGGTCAGAGTTAAGCCGCGCCATGATCGGCTGCGTTTCCGGATCGCCCAGACGACAGTTGAATTCGATTACTTTTGGCACGCCTGCCGGCGTAATCATTAGCCCGGCGTAAAGAAATCCTACGTAGTTAATGCCGTCCTCGCGCAACCCTTTAAGAGTTGGCTGGATAACCTGCTCGAGAATGCGTGCTTCGATTATCGGTGTGACCACCGGCGCCGGTGAATATGCGCCCATGCCACCAGTGTTGGGTCCGACGTCGCCGTCATCGCGTGCTTTGTGATCCTGAGAGGTGGCGAGCGGCAGAATGTGACTGCCATCGGTAATGACGATGAAACTTGCCTCTTCGCCTTCGAGAAACTCCTCGACGACAATGCGCTTGCCGGCAGCGCCAAACGTGCCGGTGCCGAGCATATCTGTCGCAGCATCCTCCGCCTCGGCGAGCGTCAGTGCGACGATGACGCCTTTGCCGGCGGCGAGCCCGTCTGCTTTGATAACAATGGGTGCGCCTTGTTTGCGAATGTATTCCAGTGCTGGCTCGAGCGTGTCGAAATTACGGTAGTCCGCAGTCGGAATTTTGTGTTGCTTAAGAAAGTCCTTGGTAAAGGCTTTCGATCCCTCCAGCTGCGCGGCCGCGGCCGATGGGCCGAAACAGCGCAGGCCCTTTTCCTGGAATTTATCGACGATGCCGGCAACCAGCGGTACTTCCGGTCCGACGATGGTCAGGTCGATGTTTTCGGCTGCTGCGAGTTGCAGGAGTGCGTCGATGTCTTCGGCGCCGACCTGGACGTTGCGTACACCGGGTTCGAGTTCGGTGCCGGCATTGCCTGGGGCGACGAGGACTTCGCTGACGCGGGGAGATTGTGCGCATTTCCATGCCAGGGCATGTTCGCGTCCACCACCGCCGACGATCAATACCTTCATCTATGTGCCCAATTTTCCTGATTATTCAAAAGGAGTGAAACAGGTTGGCGCAAATTGATCTTTAGCGCAATAAATGTCAGTGCGCATCCACCCTCTCCTCGATTACTTTGGCGAAATTACCGCGAATTCCAATGGCACTACTTAACTCAACTAGTACTTCATCAATACTACCTTGACGGAGTACTAATGCCGGAAATGTCGCATCCCCGTAAACACCATCGCCAATCCATGCTCATTCGCTGCGGCAATAACCTCATCGTCCCGCATCGAGCCGCCTGGCTGAATGATTGCCGAGATTCCGTGTTCTGCGGCGCTGTCGATGCCATCGCGAAACGGGAAAAATGCATCGGACGCCATTACCGACCCTTTTACCGTGAGTCCTTCATCAGCTGCCTTGATAGCGGCAATTTTTGTGCTGTAAACACGGCTCATCTGGCCCGCGCCGACCCCAATCGTCATGCCATCCTTACAAAATACGATCGCATTCGATTTTACAAATTTTGCGACCTGCCAGGCGAACAACAGATCCTGAATCTGGGCATCGTCAGGAGCCTTTTCCGTCACGACCTTGAGATCGGCTGCTGTAACCACTCCGTTATCTTTGCTCTGCACCAGCAAGCCGCCAGAAACTTTCTTGAAATCGAAGCCTGCATCATCTGCGTACGCTTTGTTACCCGTTCGCAGGACGCGAACATTTTTCTTTTCAGCAAGTATCTCGAGCGCGTCCTTATCTATGTCGGGTGCGACGATAACTTCGACGAATTGTTTGTCGATGATCGCCCTCGCGGTGTGGCCTTTTAGCGTTTGATTGAACGCGATAATGCCGCCAAATGCCGAGGTTGGGTCGGTCGCGAATGCTTTCTCATAAGCATCGTGAATATCGTCGCTTACCGCAACGCCGCAGGGATTGGCATGTTTGACGATGACGCAGGCGGGTTGCCTGAATTGCCTGACACACTCCAGCGCTGCATCACTATCGGCGATGTTGTTATACGACAGCGCTTTGCCTTGCAGCTGGCGGGCTGTGGCGAGCGTTCCCGGGGCCGGAGTCTGGTCGCGGTAAAAGGCAGCCTCCTGATGCGGGTTTTCACCGTAGCGTAGTTTTTCCATGCGACTGCCGGCGTAGAGAAAACGCGCATCGAGCAGCTCATTGCCTACAGATGCTGACAAATATCCGCTAATCGCGGTGTCGTAGCTGGCAGTATGCGTATATGCTTTGGCCGCCAGGCCGCGACGGTATGTTTCTGTCAATTCATCGGCTTTTAATGCTTCAAGAATTGTATCGTAGTCATCGGGGTCGACTATGACCGCGACGCCGGCATGATTTTTTGACGCGGCACGGATCATCGCAGGCCCGCCGATATCGATGTTCTCGATGGCGTCCGCCAGCGTAGAATCTGCTCGACTGATTGTTTCTTCAAATGGGTAGAGGTTGACGGCCAGCAGGTCGATCGGCTCTATGCCGTGCTCGCTCATTACGTCCTCGTCGATCCCGCGCCTGCCCAGCAAGCCACCATGAATAACCGGGTGCAGGGTTTTCACTCTGCCACCCATTATTTCCGGGAAGCCGGTTTTCGACGAGACTTCGATGGCTTTGATGCCAGCTTCGTTGAGTTGGCGACAAGTACCGCCGGTAGAGAGAATTTCTATGCCGAGGTCCTGCAGGCCTTTGGCAAATGGAACCAGGTTGCGCTTATCAGAAACACTGATAAGGGCGCGGCGCACCTTAAACATGAATTACCTTTGCTGGAGTAGCGAATAAGTTTTGAGTTTTTTGCGCAGGGTGCCCCGGTTTATACCAAGTATTCCTGCTGCCTGGCTTTGGTTGCCATGCGTGTATTCCATAACAGCCTTGAATAAGGGCTCTTCAACCTCGCCGAGGACCAGGTCATAAAGGTCGCCGGGTCGATCGCCGTTCAGGCTCGTAAAATATCGACTGAGTGCTTCTTCCGTGTGCTTTCTTAGCGGTTTTTTCGTGATTAAAGCATTTAACTCGTTATTTTTATTATTATTTTCCTGAGCCACTTTGCTACGATTCCTGAGATGAGTTCGCACAACTGCTGCCGACAACATTTTCTACGCCGCGATGCTTTCACCTTCGGCTGGTGAGCCAAAGAATTCCCGCGTAAGACGAATTTGCTCGGCAGCACTATCAACACGCACCACCTGTGTCCGGAATTTCTCTGCATTCGTCAAACCGGTGCAATACCAGGTCAGGTGCTTACGGCCCACCCGCGCGCCAGTTGTATCCCCATAAAACTGGTACAGGTCGCTAAGGTGGCCGAGCATGATATCACGGACTTCAGTTTTTTCTAGTGGCGCGATATGTTGCCCGGTTTTCATATAGTGATTCAGTTCGCGAAAAATCCACGGCCGGCCCTGGGCGCCGCGACCAATCATCAAACCATCAGCGGAGCTTAGGCGCAGAACTTCAAGCGACTTCTCCGGAGTGGTGATATCGCCATTGGCGATCACCGGAATTTTTACGCTGCTCTTTATTTGCGCAATCGTTTCGTATTCTGCGTGACCTTTAAATTTGCAGGCGCGGGTTCGACCGTGTACAGCAAGCGCCTGTATGCCACTTTCTTGCGCAATTTTCGCGATCTCAATGCCGTTGCGATTTTTCTCATCCCAGCCGGTACGCATTTTCAGGGTGACTGGCACATCAACCGCAGCAACCACCGACTCGAGAATCTGTGCCACCAGCCTGGGGTCCTGCAGCAGGGCGGAACCGGCCTGCCGCTTGCAGACCTTTTTGGCAGGACAACCCATATTGATATCAATGATCTGGGCGCCGCGCTCAACGCAAAGCCGCGCCGCAATGGCAAGTTGCTGTGGCTCGGCTCCGGCGATCTGAACCACGCGTGGTGTAGCGTCCATATCCAGGTCCAGCCGCCGCATCGACTTTTCGGTATTCCACAGGGAGATATCCGCTGTGGTCATTTCCGAGGTTGTCATGCCGGCGCCAAAACGGCGGCATAATTTGCGAAAGGGCGCATCGGTTATCCCCACCATCGGGGCGAGCAGGAACGGGCTGGACAGCTTATAGGGGCCGATCTGCATTGGCTTACCCGGGCTAATTCTTGAAGTCTTCTATGGCGCAGCGCACGCGACCCGGCGTCACACGATAGCAGACATTGAGTTTGAAGCCGGTGGCCTCGGCAGACGGATTTTTGATCGTTATGACGGCTGTAAAGTTCTCACCCGGTGTGACCGGCTTGCTCGGATCCAGGTCTCCGGCCAGGTATTCATTCGGCTCGAGAACCCGGCTGCCGATGATTTCTTCCCAGCGGTCGGTGAGCGACACATGTACCAGCGGAAAGGGTAGTGGTTGTTCTGATTTATTCACGAGGCGTGAAAATACGGTCAGAACTTCTTCGTCCTCATCGGTGCTGCCGCTGGTTGACTCGAATCGCCAGCCCTTTATATCCCATTGCGGTGTGATCGGTTTTCCCAGCATGCGATAAACAGGACCCATGGTCTGGTTGAAGAATCCATAAGTTGCCAGTGAGTCACGTGTGCCGTGCATGACCTGGCCGATCAGCACCAGCGCCAGGATTATCACGCCGGCGATGACGGTATAACTGGACGGATCATATCTGCGTCGTCCGCCACGCAGGTTTTCCCGGTTGAGTGCATACGTATCAGCGAGTTTGCCATACTCGTCAACCTGGCTTCTGGCATCATTCTCCGCCGCAAGGCGTTCTTTATCGATAGCACTGCGAACGAATTCGCCTTCCATGATGATGGTCTCGACTTCGGTCGAGTTTTCGTCGAACATTTGTCTGGCGACGTCAGCGCCAAATGCCTCGACGACAGTTTTTTCGTCCTCAGTTTTGTCTTTCTCTGCGGCGGCGGCCAGGAGTTCTGCGTCAATTGCCATGTTGACTGTCATCTCCGCCTCGGTCTGCGGCGGTACTATATGTTCAGTAACATCATCCGGTTCCGCTTCGTCATCCATCGCGGGTTCTTCGCCTGCTTCGATTTCGCGTATCAGGGCGGCATCTTCTGCGCTTATTTCTTCATCCTCTTCTGCGTCATCTGCAAGGCCGATTTCATCTGCGGAATCCGCATCTCCTGGGCCCTCCGCAGACAGATCATCAGCAATTGCTACGAATTTTGCTGAGTCCTCTTCTTCAGGTTCGTCTTCGCCTGAGTCTGCAGCCATTGATTCAACTTCTGCGGAGTCTTCTTCCTGCGGCTCCTCTTCAGCCGAGTCGTCATAGCTCTCATCAAGCAATGGTATCTCGTCTGTCAGCGCTTCCTCGCTGACATCATGGCTGCCAGTAATGTCCAGGCCCATTGCTTCGGCCTGCAAGTCAAACTGCGCATCGAGGTCCACTGGCTGGTTGAGTTCGACCGGTGTCAGTTCCGGAGTGGCCTCCGGAGTGGCTTCGCTTGCTCTGGATGACAGTTGATCATGAATCGCTGCAAGTTCTTCTTCTACCTCAAGCGGAATTACATCAGCCGCAGCATCATCATCGAGAAGGCCGGTCCAGTCGCCCGGCTCGCTCAGCGCGAGATCTCCCTGCGCCGCATCGACTTCTGACGTGTCCTCCTGCAAATTGTCTTCGGCGCGTCTTTTGGGCGTGTCAGCCGGCGGCAAGAATTCGCCACTTTCATCGTCCAAGTCGTCGTCCAGTGGCGTGTTGTCATCGTAGCGTCGTTCCATCGCTACGTGCTTTTCCTCTGAATGGAGCTTGAGTGATTCCTGCGCAGACGAGTCATCGTCTGTTTCACTGCTATCGACACCCGGCGAATCGTCATCCAGGTCTTCGACAACTTCATCCAGTACGCGCCATTCGACACCGGTATCTTCTATGCGAACATTGCTCGGACCCGCCAGCTCATCCAGCGTCTCCAGCAAGCGCCGACTGGTCTCCGCCAGGTTGTCGTCATCTGGCAGGTCATCGTTCGTTGTATCGCTTGGGAAATCATCACTGGTTACGGCTTCAAGGCCGTCCGCGGCAGGTTCCGGCAGTGACTCTGACAGGTGATCAAGCGCACTGAAAGCGTGGCCACAGCCACCACAACGTACCCGGCCGCTCGCCTGTTGCAACACCAGCGCGGTTACGCGAAAAGCGATCTGACATTCAGGACACTGTGTATACAAGCTGTAGTCTCAGTTTTTGACGCCCGCCAGCCGGGCCCAGTTGTCTTGCACTACCGCAGGCGCGAAATCGATTTGTGGATAGTCCCTCGCCACGTCTTCTGCCTGCTCCGCAAGAATACCTGAAAGCGCCAGCAAACCACCGGACTTAAGCCGCTTACAAATAAATTCTGAATATTCGCTCAGTGTGCCGGCCAGTATATTCGCGACGACAACGTCGAATTGCGGCGCATCCTCGTCTATCGCGATCCCGGCCAGCAACGCCTCACTCACACCGTTTCTGGTCGCATTTTGCCGTGTTGCGGTTATCGCCTGCAAATCATTGTCGAGCGCATGGACGAATGCGGCGCCCAGCTGCAACGCAGCTACGGACAATATGCCCGAGCCGCAGCCAAAATCGAGCACCGTTTTCCCATCAAGATCGATTTGCTCGAGCCACTCCAGGCATAACGCCGTTGTTGGATGCGTCCCTGTGCCGAATGCCAGCCCGGGATCAAGTCGGACCAGGACCGCATCACTGGCATCTATTTCAATATCACCGGGCACCACCCAGAGTCGCCGGCCAAATTGCATCGGGCCAAAATCCTTGAGCCATTCGCGTTCCCACACACGATCCTCAAGTGTCTCAACGTGGTGTGGCGGCAACCTATCGAGCTGCAGCGTGTCGCGCAGATCGTGGCACAATGATTCGAAATCGGCCTCCGCGGTGAACAGTGCAGTCACACGGGTGTCGGTCCACAACGGTGTTTCACCTGGTGCCGGCTCGAGAACCGGGTTGTCACCGGCATCCGTCAGGGTCACGGACTGAGCACCATGTCGCTGCAGTATCTCTTCTACGCGATCCGGCTCAATCGACTCGAGGTTCATGACAAACTGGCGCCACTCCATGCGGGACTCTTGATTTAAGGAACCTCTGATCTATTCGTGAACTCGACTCCTGGGCCCAAAAACTCCAGCTTCGTTTTCGCAATAGCTAGCTATTACGGGCGATCTGCGCCTTGAATCTGAACGTCTTGAACACAATCTAATTCGCCCAGAATAAATCAGAGGTTCCTTAATTAAATTCCGAGGCGTTTTTCCAGGTAGTGAATGTCGGTGCCACCGGCCTGGAATGCAGCATGCTGAAATATTTCCTGGTGCAAAGGCACGTTCGTCTTGATGCCCTCAATAACGATTTCTGACAACGCATTGCGCATTCGCGCTATCGCCGTCGGGCGGTCATTGCCGTGCGCGATGATCTTGCCAATCATGGAATCGTAATACGGTGGTACGCGATAACCACTGTAAATGTGACTTTCGACGCGGATTCCCGGTCCGCCTGGAGAATGCCAAAGTTGTATCATGCCGGGAGAGGGCATAAATGTTTTCGGGTCTTCGGCATTAATGCGGCATTCGATGGCATGGCCCTGGAATCGCACGTCTTCCTGTTCTATATCCAGTGCCTCGCCCGCTGCGATTCGCAGTTGCTCCTTGACGATGTCGATGCCGGTAATCATTTCGGTAACCGGGTGTTCGACCTGTATCCGGGTATTCATTTCGATGAAGTAGAATTCGTCATCCTGATACAGGAATTCGAATGTGCCGGCGCTACGGTAGCCCATATCCAGGCAAGCCTTGACGCAGCGATCGCCGATGCGCTGTCTCTGCTCTTCAGTGATACCAGGTGCCGGCGCCTCTTCCACGACCTTCTGGTGGCGTCGTTGCATCGAGCAATCCCGCTCACCCAGGTGAATCGCGTTGCCATGATTGTCTGCCAGCACCTGGAATTCCACGTGCCGTGGCGTCTCGAGAAATTTCTCCATGTAAACGACGTCATTGCCAAAAGCGGCCCCGGCTTCCGCCTGCGTTACCGCTATCGCGGCAATAAGCGAGGGCTCCGCATGCACCACCCGCATGCCGCGACCACCGCCACCGCCGGAGGCTTTGATAATAATGGGATAGCCAATATCGCGCGCAACGCGCAGGTTTTCTTCGGCATCGTCACCAAGCGGACCATCCGAGCCCGGCACGGTCGGGACACCCGCCGCTTTCATGGCGTGAATGGCGGCGATCTTGTCCCCCATTTCCCGAATGGCGCTGGCAGGTGGTCCGACGAAAATGAAGCCGCTGGACTCAACTCGCTCGGCGAAGTCGGCGTTCTCGGAGAGAAAGCCATAGCCGGGATGGATGGCGACCGCATCGGTTACTTCCGCGGCGCTGATGATGGCCGGCATATTGAGATAACTTTCAGACGATGGTGGTGGGCCGATGCAAACAGTCTCATCCGCCAGCAGTACGTGCTTCAGGTTGTTGTCCGCCGTGGAATGCACTGCCACGGTCTTGATGCCCATTTCACGGCAGGCGCGCAGTATGCGCAGCGCGATTTCGCCGCGATTGGCTATTACGATCTTATCAAGCATGGTGTTTTAGTCCGCTCACTCTGAACCACGTTGGTCGATCATGAACAGAGTCTGTCCGTATTCGACCGGATCACCATTCTGCGCACGTATTGACTTGACCGTCCCCGATACTTCGGCCTCGATCGGATTCATCATTTTCATCGCTTCGACAATGCATAGCGTGTCGCCGACATTAACGCGGTCACCAACCTGCACAAAATCCGCCGAACCCGGAGAGGGTGCGCTATAGAAAGTGCCGACCATCGGCGCGGTAACCGCATGACCGTCTTCTTCTGCTTCGACAACTGGCGTGGCTGCCGTCGGAGCGGGTGCGGCGGCTACCGGTGCGGCAGGAGCAGCGACCATTGCGGGTGCAATAACTGGCGCAGGCGCGTGAGTCGAGTAACGGCTGATTCTCACCGATTCCTCGCCCTCGGTAATTTCAATCTCGGCGATGTCGGATTCATCCAGTAATTCGATGAGTTTTTTTACTTTTCGTATGTCCATTATTATTCCCCAGACAACTGCTTCGATGCAGCTTGAAGTGCGAGTTCGTAACCAAATGCGCCAAGCCCGAAGAGGCAGCCAGCGGCAATATCGCTGAAGTAACTCGAGTGGCGGAATTCCTCCCTGGCAAATACATTGCTCAGATGAATTTCAATAAAGGGAATGCTGACCGCTAACAGCGCATCGCGAATAGCGATGCTGGTATGGGTGAATGCGCCGGCATTCAGGAGAATAAAACTCACGGCATCGATCCGCGCCTGTTGCACGCGATCGACGATCTCGTGCTCGGCGTTACTCTGGAAACAAACCAGGTCGTGACCAAGCTCTTTTGCCATCGTGGTCAGCCGGGCCTCAACGTCGGCAAGATTGGTCTCGCCATAGACGCCTGGCTCGCGCGTGCCAAGCAGATTGAGATTCGGACCATTGATCAGGAGCAGGCTCGCCACTTTTAGCTGTTATTTGCCAGTTTGCCGGAGATAGCGGCAATACTAACCCTAATCGGAGCAGATAGCGCAACTTTAGGTGCGCTCATTATGGGGACGGAGCACGTGCTCCGTCCCCATGTTGTTCTAAATCGTCTCCAGCGCCGCTCTGGCACCTGCTATGTCGATTTCGCCGGACTTCAGGTCCTGGAACACTGCCAGGATGCTTTCTATATGCGCCTCAACGATTTCGCCGGTATGCGTTGTCAGCAGTTCACCATCTGGCGCGAGCACCATGGTGAACGGCATGCCAATAAAATCTATCCCGGACGCTTCCGCTGCGGCCATGGCATCTTCCTGGCCGACCAGGATTGGATAATTGAACTGCGCCTCTTCCGCGTAGGCGGCAACCTGATCCGGAAAATCAACGGCAATGCCAATGATCTGGATGCCATCGGCGCCATGCGCTTCCTGGGTCTTTTTAAGTAATGGAATTTCGCGCCGGCAAGGAGCGCACCAGGTTGCCCAGAAATTGACCAGCCGGCCCTTGCCGTTCCATTCCGAGAGCTGGCGCATGTTGCCATCGAGATCCGGTAGCGCGAAGTCGATGATTGAATCGACAGGCGTGACTGCCCTTGATTCGGCAACGGGTTCTGGTGGCAGGTTTTCCTGTTGTGACTTGCTTTGAAGCCGGTAGGTCGCAATACCTGAGATGAGTAATCCGACCAATACGAATGCAATCGCAATATTTTTTTTCATGAGTTCTCTAATTTTTTGCGTTTATGGTTGAGTCATTCCCCGTTGCCATCCTGACGTGTTCCGTGAATTCCTTTGCTTTCATGTAGCCGACAACCTCGTAACCATGCCGTTGCATGCCATCGGTGCCGAAGAAAATAATGGTGGGCGGGCCGAACACACCGAAGCGCTTCAGCAGTGCCTGGTCCTGCTCATCGTTCGCAGTGACATCGGCCTGCAACAATACTGCATTTGACAATGCCTGTTGTACGCCGGCATCCGTGAATGTGTACTCCTCCATCTCGATACAGGACACGCACCAGTCAGCATAAAAATCCAGCATTGCCGGTTTACCAAGCGATGCGCCTTCTGCCAGTGCGGCGTCCAGATCTGCCGTCGTTTTGATACGGCGAAACGAGAGACCATGTTCTTCGGCAACGACCGCGCCGCCACCGCCGGTATTCAATGCCGCCAGTGGGCGCAACAGGCTGTCGCTACCGGCAAGTGAGCCGATGAGTAATACCGCGCCATAAATAATGGCCAGCAAGCCGAAACCTTTACCGAGTTTCTGTACGCCCGGGGCTTCGGGTGTGACCGTAGTAAGGCCGCCAAGCGTGACGCCCATCATGAATATGAGTACGGCCCAGAGTGCCAGAGTCACCTCACCCGGTAATACGCGCGACATCATCCAGATGGCGAGGCCAAGCATCATGAAGCCAAACCCATTCTTGACGGCATCCATCCACGGTCCGGCACGCGGAATCAGTTTACCGGCCGATGCACCGACCAGCAGCAATGGTGTTCCCATGCCCATGCTCAGTGCGAACAATGCGGAACCACCGCGTACCATGTCACCCGTTTGACCTATTACGGTAAGTGTCGCCACGAGTGGCGGGGCAACGCAGGCAGTAACGATGAGCGACGACAATGCACCCATCACGAATGCGCCGATATACGTGCCGCTTTTCTGTTTGCCACTGACCATGCTGAGTCGGCTTTGAAATGATGAAGGCATCTGCAGATTAAAAAGGCCAAACATGCTCAGCGCGAGCACCACAAACAGGCCCGCGAAAACGGTAAGAATCCATGGCTGATTAAATATTGCCTGCAACTGCAGGCCGACTGCGGCCGCCGCGATTCCGGCAGCGGTATAGACGAGCGCCATGCCCATTACATAGGTCAATGCCAGTGAAAAGCCGCGTGATGCAGTGATCTCGTCACCTTCGCCGGCAATAATGCCGGACAGGATTGGCACCATAGGCAAAACGCACGGTGTGAACGCGAGTAACAAACCAGCGCCAAAAAAGGTTGCGATTACCAGCAACATGCTTGATCCGGAAATCAATTGTGCCAGTCGCGCCTGTTCTGATACGGGTGCACCCGCGGCGCCAGAGGGAACTGCGGCAGCTAACGCCGATACTGTCGTCGCTGCGGGCAGCGATACGCTGAGCAACTTGGTCACGGGCGGATAGCATATGCCCCCGTCCGCACAGCCCTGATATTTGACCTCAATATCGAGATCCATCGCCTCCGGCGTGCCGCGTGCAATGGTCAGATTGGCGAAAACGTCGTTGTGATAGACCTCCATCTCACCGAAGTACTGGTCGACCTTTTTCTCACCGGTCGGTTTCTGGAGCTTGCCGGCCTGGGCTTTGTCAGAAATGACCGTCGCGGAGAACTTGTCCTTATACAGGTAGTAACCCTGCATGATGCGGATCGCTACCTCGACATTGTTGCCATCGAGCGCGGTCAGTATGGGTTCGAAAACTTCATCGACCGGCAGGAAGTCGGCATTGGCACCGCCAAAGGTACCGAACGAGCCGTCCAGCTGAAACTTGCCGCCGGCGTCATTCCTGGCGATCAGTTGTACCGATTCTGTCCAGGTCTGGGGCGGATAGCACAGGCCTAAGTCGGCACAGCCCTGCGATTTGATGATGAGATCAGCCGCAACCGGCGCATCGCCAACTACGGTGTAAGGAATGCGGACAAAGAAGCGATTGCGATAAATCTGCTGTTTGCCGAAGAACTCGTCCTCGTGGTCCAGGCCCTCGGGCATCTCCGCTGCGCCAAACACGATCGAGTCAGAGCCGCTCGCATACGACATCTTGTTGCGATACAGGTAATAGCCATCCTCCACGACCCAGTCGATCTCAATTGCATCGCCAGTGTCAGCGGCAGCGTAGCGATAGGCGACCTCAGGCCGCAGTGGGTCTTCATCCTGTGCGTACAGGGTCTGAGCAGCCGAGATGACCAGAAAAAGGGCTGCAAGAACAAGTTTAAATACTTTTGACATTGATGATCCGCGACGAATTAACGGTAACAATAAGAAGACCAACCGGACTTCTGTATTGTTACCGATTATGTGAACGAATGGGCCCAATCGGACCCGCAGGATACCGGCCAACCGGGTTGAAGTCATGGACTCAGGCCCCATATTGAGCGTCCCGCAGCCCCTCAGATGCGCCGCCTGCAAAATTGTTCCCTCGAAATGCTTGAATTTTGCTGCGCCGTCCCTATTATTAGCACTCCTTGCGACCGAGTGCTAACAGGTGCCGGTCTGGAAAGCCGCATAAGTCGGTTAATAATCAATAGTTTATAGGAGATCTAATCGATGAAGATTCGTCCGCTTCATGACCGAGTCATCGTAAGACGTATGGAAGAAGAGCGCACATCCCCTGGCGGAATCGTCATTCCGGATGCTGCGGCCGAAAAGCCGATTAAAGGCGAAGTTGTTGCAGTTGGCAACGGCAAGATTCTGGACAGCGGCGAAATCCGCGCACTGGATGTCAAAGCCGGTGACAAGGTGCTGTTTGGTAAGTACTCCGGCACCGAAGTCAAAGTTGACGGCGAAGAGCTTCTGGTAATGAAAGAAGACGACATTATGGCCGTAATCGAAGGCTAGAAGTCGGTGTTTTCGCACCAGCTCTACTGAAATTAAATTAAATGAGGATTAGTTAAATGGCTGCTAAAGAAGTACGTTTCGGCGACGATGCGCGCGCGAAAATGTTCACAGGTGTGAACATTCTGGCAAACGCGGTAAAAGTGACCCTGGGTCCTAAAGGTCGCAACGTTGTGATCGACAAGAGTTTTGGCGCACCTACCGTCACTAAAGACGGCGTGTCTGTTGCCAAGGAAATCGAACTCGACGACAAGTTTGAAAACATGGGCGCACAGATGCTCAAGGAAGTTGCTTCCCAGACATCTGATGTCGCAGGTGACGGCACCACGACCGCAACAGTTCTCGCGCAGGCAATTTTGCGTGAAGGCCTGAAATCGGTTGCTGCTGGCATGAACCCGATGGATCTCAAGCGAGGAATCGACAAGGCGACGATCAAGACGGTTGCTGAACTCGAAAAGAATTCCATTCCTTGCGCAGATGACAAGGCGATTGCACAGGTTGGCAGCATTTCTGCTAACGCTGACACGGCAATCGGCGAGATCATTTCCAAGGCAATGCAGAAAGTTGGTAAAGAAGGCGTTATCACCGTTGAAGAAGGCTCAAGTCTGGATAACGAGCTCGATGTCGTTGAGGGCATGCAGTTCGATCGCGGTTACCTCTCGCCTTACTTCATCAATGAGCAAGCGAGCCAGAGCGTTGAGCTCGAAAATCCTTTGATCCTGTTGTTCGACAAGAAAATCTCGAATATCCGCGATATGCTTCCGGTGCTGGAAAGTGTCGCCAAAGCAGGTCGTCCGCTGCTCATTATTGCAGAGGATGTCGAAGGTGAAGCGCTTGCAACACTGGTCGTCAACAACATTCGCGGCATCGTTAAAGTTGCTGCGGTTAAGGCTCCGGGCTTCGGCGATCGCCGCAAAGCCATGCTGCAGGACATCGCGGTCCTGACCGGCGGCCAGGTCGTATCTGAAGAGGTTGGCCTGTCACTGGAGAAGACGACGCTGGACGATCTTGGTGAAGCCAAGAAAGTCCAGATCACCAAGGAAAATACGACGATCATCGACGGTGCTGGTACTTCTAAAGATATTACCGGTCGGGTTGATCAGATCAACGCTGAGATTGAAGAATCCAGTTCTGACTACGACAAAGAGAAGCTGCAGGAACGAGTTGCGAAACTCTCCGGCGGTGTTGCCGTAATCAAGGTTGGTGCTGCGACCGAAATCGAGATGAAAGAGAAAAAAGCCCGTGTTGAAGACGCGTTGCACTCGACTCGGGCTGCAGTGGAAGAGGGCGTCGTTGCCGGTGGTGGTGTCGCTCTGATCCGGGCATCTATTGCACTCGAAAAGCTCAAAGGCGACAACCACGATCAGGACGTTGGTATCAAGATCCTGCATCGTGCCCTTGAAGAGCCGCTGCGTCAGATCGTCAGTAATGCCGGCGCGGACGCCAGTGTGGTATTGAATGCAGTAGTTGCCGGCGAAGGCAATTACGGCTACAACGCCGCAACTGGCGAATATGGTGACATGATTGAGGCCGGCATCCTGGATCCGACCTTAGTCGTTCGTTACGCACTGCAAAACGCTGCATCCATCTCCGGACTTCTGCTGACAACCGAAGCAATGGTTGCAGAGGCACCGAAGGACGATTCAGCTGGCCCGGGTATGCCTGATATGGGCGGCATGGGTGGTATGGGCGGCATGATGTAAATCATTCGCTCAAGCGAAGTATGGAAAAGGCCCCGTTTCGACGGGGCCTTTTTTTTGGGCGTGAAATTCCTGAATTTGTACCGTAAATTATCGCTTATCGCGGCATCCTGCCGCGACCAGACTGAATTACATTACGAACGTCGATTCATTCACAAGGCCTGGCCGGTCCCTGAGTTTCCGGAAAATCCGCCAGGCTATCAGCATCGAAGACAGGCTCTGAGAAGTCATCCTCCCAGAGACACTCCCAGTAGTTGGCACGCCGAAAATAGAACTCCCAGGCATCGGCACGTCGTTGCACCAGCGGAATCATGTAAATCATCTGTAGCGTCTCTATTTCCCGTGCCATGCGCAGCGGGCCAAAGTCCACCGGATCCAGCCCCATGGCCGCAACGATTTTCGCCACCTTTTCTTTTGCATCGCGATGATCAGAGGCGAGCGGGATACTGACCGGTCCGTTCACCACGGATGGGTCATCGATAATGAACGCGCCCATCGTTGCAAAAACTTTGACCACCTTTGCACCGGGATTCCAGCCCTGGATCATCTCGGCGCTTGAGGTCTCCAGCATTTTCTCCGGATAGCCATCTTCTCCTTGCTGAAACGGCATGGAGGCGTCGAGAATGATCTTGCCATCCAGGTTGCCAAGACTCTGCGCGACTTTTTCCATGGGCGGCCAGGGCACCAGTGTCAAAATGATATCGCCTTGTTGTGCTGCATCTTTCTGTGTGGTGGCGGTCGCGTTTTTGCCTGTCTTGGCCACCAGCGCCTGTACCTTTTCACTGCTGGGGTTACGCGATCCGTAGATAACCCGGTAACCCAATTTTGCAAACGTGGTCCGAGCGAATCGCCCATATCCCCTGTGCCGATGATGGCTACGATCTCCGATTCCTGCGAGTGCAGGATGGTAGAAAAACCGGTTAGTGCGATGCACATCAATAACGTGTAGATTTCTCTCATTGTCTGAGCCCCCCTTCGTGACCGAAGAATAGCAATAACAGCGGGACAATTGATAAGGTGGCAAACCATGTCCAATCTGAAACAGACCTCTGCGGTCCCGGTGCGACTACTCGGCCACGATTTTTCGTTGTATTCCGGCAAGGCACGCGCCTATTTACGACACAAGCAAGTCCCGTTCGTGGAGGGGGTCACGCCCGAAGACCGCCAGCTTATACAGGAACGTGTCGGGCGTCGGGTCATTCCCGTTGTGGTGACCCCGAATGGCGACTGCATCCAGGACACCACGGAAATCATCGACTATTTCGAGCGGCTGTATCCTGAGCGATCAGTCTATCCTGAGGGACCGTGGCAAAAGCTGGTTGCGCTGCTGCTCGAGGTCTATGGCGATGAGTGGCTGGTATTGCCGGCCATGCACTATCGCTGGCATTTCAAGCGGCAGAATCTGGGCTATGTGCTGAAGAACTTCGGCAACATAATCAAGCCGGGCTGGCCGCGCTGGCTGCGACCGATTGGCGGGCTGCCCGCGGCAATGATATTTGGCAATCTGTACAAACCCGTCATGGGGCGCAGTCGCCGCAACATCGGTGAAATTGAGAAGAGCTACGAATCGTTTCTCGATGACTTCAACAGCCACCTTGAAGAACACGCATTCCTCCTCGGTAGCAGACCTTGTATCGGCGACTTCGGGCTAATCGGCCCGTTATATGCGCACCTGTACAATGATCCGTATCCGGGCAAGCTGATGCGTGAGCGGGCGCCGAATGTGGCGCGCTGGGTCGAGCGCATGCAACAACCAGATGATTTTGACGGCGAGTTCCTTGCGGATGATCAGGTACCTGAAACATTACAGCCGATACTAAAACGAATGTTCGACGAACAGTTGCCGGTACTCGTAGATACACTACGCCGGGTCGGGAAGTGGGCCACCAAACACCCTGATGCGAGAGGAATTCCACGCTTTATCGGCAAACACGAATTCAAACTCGGCGATGTCACGGCAACCCGTTACGTAATGCCTTTTGCGCAATGGATGTTTCAACGACCACTGGCTCATTATCAATCGCTGCCTGACCAGCAAAAGGCACGTATTGATCCGATACTTGAGCAGCTCGGTGGCCTGAACGGTTTGCATGAACCGGTCGTGGCGCCGCTCAAGCTTGAAGATTATCGCCTGCGTCTGGTGCGTTAAGGGCCGTCTGCAAGGACCGACAATATGAATTTCTCCGTTGAAAAAAACACTCTGTTCCTGATGTTACTGGTGAGCTTGTTGTGGTTTCGTGTCGGCATCGCGCGTGCGGACGAGCCCGCCGCAAATCTGGTTCTGGTTACCCTGGATGGGGTTCGCTGGCAGGAGGTGTTCGGTGGAATTGATCCTGACCTGGTTGACGATGAGCGGTATACGAATAGTCCTGAACAGCTGAACGAATTGTTTTGGAGTGAGAGTCGCGACGAGCGAAGAGAGCTGTTGTTCCCTTTTCTTTGGTCCACCGTCGCGTCCCGGGGCGTCCTGATCGGGGATCGCACGCAGAGCAGTTTCATGAATTTGAGTAACGACTGGTGGTTTTCGTATCCTGGCTACAATGAAATACTTACCGGTAAATCAGATCCAGCCATTGATTCCAACGACAAGAAATGGAATCAAAATATCACTTTCCTGGAAACCCTTAATGGCCTGCAGGATTTCGAGAACCGGGTATTGGCATTCGGTTCCTGGGATGTCTTTCCTTACATCATCAACACGCAACGTAGCGGGGTGCCGGTGAACGCAGGTTTCGCCATTGATTCGTCAGCCACGACTGAAAAGTTACGCTGGTTGAATGAAGTATCGGCCGCAGCACCCAAATTGTGGCGAACGGTCCGGCTCGACTTTCTCACTCACGGATACGCAATGCAGGCGCTCGAAACCCGGCATCCGCGCGTGGTTTATATCGCCTATGGGGAAACGGATGACTTTGCCCACGATGGCAGTTATGACCGCTATATTGATGCTGCCCACCGGACTGACCAGATGTTGTCAGAACTCTGGAAATGGCTCCAGGCTGACCCGTTTTATCGTGACAACACTACGCTGTTGATTAGTACTGATCATGGGCGCGGGGAGACACCGGATACCTGGATGAGTCATGCCAGTCCTGCCGGCAGCAGTAAACTGGGTATCGAGGATGCGCCCGACGGTATCCCGGGATCTGATCAAACCTGGTTCGCGGCAATCGGTCCGCCTGTCAAATCTGACGGTCTGACCAGCGGCAAGTGGACGCAATCACAGATCGCCGCAACCGCACTCATCAGCCTGCAGCTTGACCCCAGGATACTGATGCCACAGGCAGACGGCGCTCTGGATGAGTTGCTGCATTGAATTCCGCCGGTTCAATCGCAAAAAGAATTGCCGTTTTCGTTGACGTGCAAAATATCTATTACACGACCCGACAGGCTTTTGGCAGTCAGTTCAATTACCGCAAGCTCTGGCAAATCATTAGCGCCGAAGGAGAAATTGTTTCGGCAACGGCTTACGCGATCAATCGTGATGATGACAAGCAGCTCAAATTTCAGGATGCCCTCAGGCATATCGGCTTTACCGTAAAGCTCAAGCCCTACATTCAGCGCAGCGACGGTTCTGCAAAAGGTGACTGGGATGTTGGTATCGCGATTGATGTGTTAGACGCGGCACCAGGCGTTGATACGGTTGTATTGTTGTCCGGCGATGGAGATTTTGACCTGTTGCTGGAAAAAATCAGAAACGACTTTGCTGTGAGTGCCGAAGTTTATGGGGTGGAAAAACTTACGGCGAATTCACTCATCAAAGCTGCCAGCGTGTTTCACTCTATTGATAAAGGCCTGTTGCTGTAAGAGTTCGTATATCCTGGCAATCGCCCGTCCTGACGGGCGATTGCCAGGTTTGGTACTTACATCGATATTGATCCTTCCCGAAACGAGGAGGCACCAAATAACGCATTAATCAGAACCGGATGACCCTCGGCAGCTGCCTGCTTCGCTTTAGACAATACATCCCCAATCTGATCCGGTGACATTGCCAGGCGCCGATCCGTCGTTGTACAGCAATCTGAAGGATGCAGAGACACTGTTTATAGTGGGAGATCACGATGTTTTCGGAGACGGTCGGGTCAGAATTATCTCAGCTCCTGGCCACACGCCAGGCCATCAGGTTTTATTTGTAGATCTCGCCAATACCGGTCCGATAGTGCTCTCCGGCGACCTGTATCACTTCGCACTTAGCAGGACAGACAGGCACGTACCGTCTTTCAACGTGGATGCCGATGCGACGTTAGCATCGATGGATCGGGTGGAAGCGTTTCTCGAAGAAAAGGGAGCCACGTTGTGGATCGAACACGAGCTTGCCTTATTCGAACAATTGAAAAAGTCACCGGAAAGTTATGACTGAAGCAGTGGTTCGACCCGCTACGGTTCCATAAAGACGAGTTTCCTGACCGTGGTCTGAAGCGTTGGTGCAATGTTCCGACATTCTTGCGGATTTGGGACATCGCCCGCTGGGCGGGCTCCTACAAGTGCTAATAAGAATTGTAGGAGCCCGCCCAGCGGGCGATAAATCTCAACAACACGACAAGTTTTGCCAGTAGCACAATCACCGATTTTGAGTTTATGGGACAGCAGTCGGTTCGACTCCGATTTATTGGATTTCGACAGCGGAGCCGGTCACTTTTATTCCGCCGCTTACGGGGACGTCCACAGTTATCAGGCTCGGCCGGCCCATTGCTTCGCCTTGTCGTATACGGAAGGTTACTGGTGCTGTCATGATGCCCGCATCGCGAAGATAGCCGCCCAGTGCTGCAGCGGCCGCACCGGTCGCTGGATCTTCGATAATGCCGCCGATCGGAAAAGGATTGCGGGAGTGGAACAGGGTTTCTTTATCGCGCCAGACAAGTTGTAACGTTGTCAGGTTTTCACGCAGCATGAGTGATTTCAGTTTATCGAAATCGTAATCGAGATCGGCAAGCCGTTCCGCCCGTGAAACTGCCAACACCAGGTGCCATGCGCCGGCATAGGCCACGGCAGGTGCTATCGAAAGGTCCAGTTCGTCACTTTGCCAGCGGAGCGCAGCCAGGGCTTCACCTAGCAGCGCATCCGACGCTAATTTGTATTTTGTCTCTACAGAGACAAGCGAGGCCTCGGCATAGCCATCCCTGATCCGGGCTGTGACCATTACGTCCCCAATCGAGGTTGCCAGTCGATAGGTGCCTTCCCCGTCGGTGGTGCCGAGCACTACCCCGGTGGCTATTGTCGCGTGACCGCAAAAGGACACCTCGGCCACCGGGCTGAAATACCGGACCTCACGCACAATTCCGGCCGCTGGGGCGATGAAGGCAGTTTCTGAAGCGCCTACGTCGGTTGCGATCTGTTGCATCGTTTCGACGTCCGGAAGATCGTTGCCAATCCAGACACCTGCCGGGTTGCCACCGGCCGGATCGTTGGTAAACGCAGACAAGCGATATAGTTTTCCAGCATTCATTTTTTGACATCCTTTCCTGCTGGATCTAAATGGTCGCACGGACCGTTATTCGGCACCCTCTTCGCATGACTTAATCTCTGATTCTGCCCTTGAGCCGGTACGCTACGCATCCGGAGACAGTTTGCTTATTTGTGCACTGAAATAAGTAACCTGCCAGCGGAAATCAGTTCCGCATGCGCCCAAAGCAGATAATCCGGACCGTGACAATTTTTCAGCAAAGCCACAATATTGACAGCAGGCAGGGTGCTGCAGGTCGATCTCTGGTGTGAGACCGCGGCTTGTTTTGGAGGAAAGACGATTGAGCGAGCCAGATGAAGCGGCACCAATCGTTCTTGAATCTCCACGGTGACCTATCTGGATTTGAGCATAAGAAATAACCCACCAGCCGTTAAAATGGCCCCCACCGTAGTGCCGATGGCCTGATTGTAGCCAAAATTTGGGTTAACCCCGATCCCGATCCCATCAGCGAACAGCGATTCCACCAGTATGGCAATGCCGACTATGAGTACGACAGCGCCCAGAGTCATTTTGTCCATTTTTGTTGCCCTCGAACGATGGTGGCTATTCCAATTCTAGCAGTAATTGTAACTGTTCAGGCCTGCACAATGGGATACCGACCTGGCACTGACCTACCTGGAGCAAATTCTGTGCAGCGGGTACCAGATCAGGACACCGTCAAAAATTTCACCATTTCTGGAAGAAAGTACGAAAAATGAGATGCTCAATTTGATGGGTGTCCTCAACTTACTCGTGCAGCGGGTACCAGATCAGGACACCGTCAAAAATTTCACCATTTCTGGAAGAAAGTACGAAAAATGAGATGCTCAATTTGATGGGTGTCCTCAACTTACTCAACTTACTTCGTTCAACGTCGCAGTCACTGGTTATGTAAGCTCAATGATTGATCTTGGTAAAGCAAGCGTAGTTGCAGATTTTTTTGAATCACTAAAGCCAGGCATCAGCAGCGCGGATTATGCGCCGAGCGGCGGCGACGATGCGTTTATGCAGTTTATGCTGGTTCAGGCGATGGTTGATATGGGCGCTTTTGAGACAGCGAATGAAATCCTCGATTCGTTAATTGCCTTTGCAGATGTGGCTATTCCACGCTGGCGCGACAATGACTATGTATTGGCAACTGTCGCAATAGCGCAGGGTGACCAGGATGCCGCGGTTGAGTACGCGCTCAGTGACCTTGATAAAACGCTGGGAAGACAGCTCAACTGGAGCTTTAACTATCAGCATCTGGCCTGGATGAAGCCATTGCTGAAGGATGAGCGCATCGCAACGCGCGTTGCGGAGCTTGAAGCCGAGACCCAGGAGGCGGGCGACGAGGTTCGTGTCCTGCTGGCGGCGCAGCGGGCGGAGTCGCGCTGAGACGAGCAAGGTACGCCGCAACAACGGCTGGCCGAAGCCAGCGAACTCAATTCAATAGCGCTCCGGGATACCCACCAATTTTTCCCACCTTTTATGTACGAGGCCACCGTCTTGTCACGAACAACACATCATGTTTCCACACAAACAGGCCAGTTTTAGATCGCTTATTTGCTGGCCTGTTACTCCAGAATCGAGTCGAGGAGAAAGGGACTCTTTCCAGGTTACGTATTCAGGAGTAACAGTCATGAAATATCTGTTGTCACGGCGAAGCACATTCTTACCGACATTGTCGCTTGCCGCCTTGGTGTTTCTCGGCAACCCGGGTGTTGCAGATGTTTTGCATATTCGGGTCGCTTTCGAGAACGTGCCTGGGGCAGCGGAAATCGAAGCGGGCGACCTGGCGGCAGGCATCAAAGTGATCGAGGAGCGGCTGCACCGGGACGGTTCTGAAAGCCGTGGCGCCATGCTGGCGACGCTCTGTGCTGCCTATATTATCAATGATTCTCTACACAAAGCAGAAAACACTTGTAACCAGGCTGTTGCAACAGAACCGACTGCTGCTGCCTATAACAACCGGGAAGTATTTCGTGCCTCTGCAGGTGACTATTTCGGGAGGGCGCGTTGATTTCAGGCGTGTTCAGCTGCGCCAGCTGGAAATTTATTTCGAAGAACTAAAGATAAGCGACCCGCCGCTGATTGCTGCCGGCAATTTTCGTCTGATTGACGCGTTGATGACTAAACATTCCGTTGTGCCGACCAATCCTGTTCTTGCCATAAACACTGCGACGATAGAAGACCTTAGCCATTGAAACTGTCACGGGCCGTTACCCTATCGGCAACGGCAATACTCATATTCCGGAATCTCTTCCTCAGCACCGCCCTTGGAGGGTGGCTGCCGGCTTTCACAAACCAGGTATTCTCCGGGCGGGCAAGACGTGAGCTTCCTGGCTGGTTTGGCACTTTGGTTTACATTGCTGCAGGATGAAATGAGGATGGAAATCATCAGCACTGCTGGCCACATCTTGTCTGGTCGCAAGTTCGTCATTTGGCTATCTGCCCCGCTGGCCGGCAACTGCAATAGGTCGGATCGCGACGCGCCATATCGCTGATCCTGGCGTCCTCGCACGGTGCCCATCATACTCGCAGGAAGGATACTTCCCTGCCGATTTCCGAAATGGCGAATATCCTGTAGCCGTCATCCCGCAGGCGCTGGATGATTTTAGCTGTTTTTTCCAGGCCGATGCCAGCAAAGCGGTGGTGAAATTCGACCAGTAACTGGGTTGGTTTGATCGGCGAGGCCAGGAGACCATCGAGAACTTCATATTCTGCACCTTCGATATCCATTTTGAGCAAATCGATATGCTGGTGGCCAAGTTTTTGAGCAATTGTGGACAAGCTGTACGCCGGTACTTCGATGACATCGTCTACCGTCTCTTCTTCTGCAATCATCGTATACATGACATCAGATTTACTGCCATCTTTTTTCAATCGTGGGTAGAACTTCAGGCTGCCGTCCTCGGCAGTCACGGCCCATGGGTGAAAATGAAAACGGTCGGGAAGGTCAGCTGCGTTAAGCATATCGATCGAGGAGGGTGTCGGGTCAAAGCCGTGTACTGTGACGCCGTATTTATCGATAATTGACAGGTCGAAATCGATTTCGTCACCAACGCCGAGCGAGTACACGATGCTGTCTTCGTTTAATCTCTCTGGCGTGAACCACCAGCCACCGTCCTTTATTGATGCGACATCAATATCATTTTTCAGGCGTAACTCTTTGCCGACCAGGCGTTTGAAGAATCGTTTCTTGCGCTGGTATGCAGGAGTTTTTTCTACGCGTTTCCAGGCTGCTATGGCCATTTCAATTCCGGTTACTGCGTCAACGCAAGTTCAAATTCATAATCAGGATAAGTACCCTGGCTTTTGGCGCCGCGCAACTCGAAATTGCGATTGCCGACGGCAGTGCGTTTCGCGCGAGTCACGCCTTGAGTAGCCGAACCGAACTTACCGACATATTCCTGTATATTTTCATCGACCATCGACCATCGAGCGCTGTGCTGCATTCAGTGCGTTATACAATGTGTCGAAAGTTTTCTGCCATGCCTCGTCGACGGCGACGCCAAGCCAGGCGAGGCCGAACAAAATGGACTTGTTCGTGCCCTGGCCCTGCATGAACATGATAGACACTAAATACTGAGATTCCTTGAGCCCTTTGCACGCCGTGTCGCTCAAGGTTTTGAACGCAGATTTGAAAGCACCGTCATCGTACGCGCGAATACCGTTTATTTCCTTTTTGTATAAGGTATTGAGTCGTTGCGTGTCATACAAACCGGCGGCAAATGTGGATGTGGCGACCATCACAATCAAGAGAACAATCAGCGTGTATTTCATCATCCACTTCCCGGCAAATCGCAGACCACTGCAGATCATTAGGTCCTAACGTTAACAGATCGGTGCAGATCGCGAAACGCGAAATCCGTAGCGTAGCGGTAACGGTTCGCCCGTCAGGACGGGCTCCTATATTTGCTGCCCGGATTTGCCGGAGCCTGTCCTGACGGGTGATCCTTTGCGACCCCTGCGGCGCCATAATCGGTAACCGAGCAAGACAGACAGAATTACCGCGTAGATGGCGGGGTCGGTTGCGTCCAGTTTAACTTGCCACCAGTAATGCCATATGCCAAGAATCGCAGCGACGTAAACGACATTATGCAGTTTTTGCCAGCGTCGACCCATTCGGCGACGAATTGTGCTGGTCGAGGTCGCTGCCAGGGAAATCAATATCAGGAAAGCGGCAAAACCGATGGTGATGAACGGGCGTTCGAGAATATCCTCGGCGATGGCTGAGAGCAGCAGACTTTGATCGAGTATGAGCCAGGTCAGGAAATGCATCAGCACGTAAAAAAACGCAAACAAGCCGAACATGCGACGGAATCGGCTGAGCCAGTTCCAGCCACTTAGTTGACGCAACGGTGTGACCGTTAATGTCAGAAGAATGAATCTCAGGCCCCAGTTACCAAATCGGTCCTGCAATTCCTCGATGGGGTTGGCGCCGAGTGCACCGGTGATGCCCAGTGTGTCACCCACAACGAGTGCAGCCGGAATCAGGCACGTAAGAAAAACCAGCGGCTTCCAGATGAAGCGTATTTGGCGAGTGACATCCATGAATGGCCCGGCTAGAAGTTTCTTCTAAGGTCCAGTCCGTCATACAAGTGTGCAACCTGCTCGCCGTAGCCGTTAAACATGAGTGTTGGCTGTTTGCTGGCATTGAACAGGCTTGCCAGACCGCTGCCGCTACTCGCACCAATGCGACGTTCCCTCGCCTGGCTCCAGCGTGGGTGGCTGACTTCCGGATTCACGTTCGCATAAAACCCGTATTCATTCGATGCAGCCAGTGCCCAGCTGGTTCGCGGTTGCTTTTCACTGAAATGAATCTTGACGATGCCCTTAATGCCCTTGAAGCCGTATTTCCACGGTACGACCAGTCGAATTGGCGCACCATTCTGGTTGGGTAACGCTTCGCCGTATAGGCCAACTGCAAGTATTGGCAGCGGATTGGTCGCCTCGGCAATAGTCAATCCCTCAACGTAGGGCCAGCGCAGGGATCGGCCACGTTGTCCGGGCATGTTCTCTTTATCCAGCAACGTTTCAAAGACAACATACTTTGCACTGGACAGCGGTCGTAATTGCTTGATGACATCGGC
>SMVA01198412.1_pt1 | contig 25974 bp, 19 predicted proteins | sample 2456451 | NCBI WGS metagenome assembly SMVA01 (sample SAMN11095933, study PRJNA526329) | marine sediment metagenome | biome: Marine sediment; feature: Surficial sediment; material: Deep marine sediment; isolation source: Hadal surficial sediment | place: Pacific Ocean | collected 2014-05 | depth... | reverse complement strand
TAGAGCCGCCGACGGAGGAGCGAATGGAGGGATCGGTCGGATCACCAAAAAAAGTCACTCCAATGCCCTCCAAAAAGCTGACATAACCCGACGAGGCGAAAAGCGTGCCGGCATCGGCGAAGATTGCGCCGCGAAAACCCAGTTCAGGAGGAAGCACCGGGAACGGGAAGACCACTTCGGCGGTGCCGGCGACAAAGATATCGCCGCCAAGTGCATCGCCTGTCGTCGCGTCGCGCGGGCCGAAGCCGGATGTCTTGAAGCCACGCACCGTTTCGCCGCCCCTGAAGAAGACGTCGGAGAGAAGCACTTCGTCGCCGGACAAACCCATAATATGGCCGCCCTGGAGCTTGAGCATGCCGACAATGCCCGATTCGGGCCTAATTTCACGATAATAGGTCGCCTGACCGGTCGTCTTGAGGTAATTGACGTCGCCGCCCACACCGGCAAATTCCTGGTTGAACCTGGCGTAAATGCCTTCATGCGGATCCTGCCGGGAATCAAGGCTGTTGTAAATCAGCGAATACAAGACCGAGGAGACGAGGGAATCGCCTTCCGCCTGGCAGATGGCGAGCGACACGCCAATCGGGCAATTGGCCGGGAAAGGCAAGGCGGGCATAAATCCCGAGATACCAATGTTTTGGAGTTCAATTTTGTAACCCGTCGTGACCTTGAAATTGTCGGTGATCGGCAGGCCAAACGTGACGCCGCCGCCGGTCGTATCAAAGTCGTAGTTGCGGAAGTCGCTTTCGCCCAATTTCTTGCGGAAGACGTTGAAGCCAGCCGAAACATGGCGTCCCAGGAAATAGGGATCGGTGACACCGAATTCGTAGGTGCGCGAGGATTCACCGCCGCCGAACGAAGCGCGGACGATATAGCCGCGGCCAAGGAAATTGCGCTCGGTGACGGAAATATCGCCAATGATGCCATCGCTGGTCGAATAGCCGGCGCCGAATGACAATTCGCCGGTCGGCTGTTCCTCGACAATAACGTTGATGATGACCCGATCACCGGCGGAACCCTGTTCCGTCGTGATCCGCACGGTCTTGAAGTAGCCTAATGCCTTGAGGCGCCGCTCGGCCTTGTCGATCAGCACCCGGTTGAAGGCGTCGCCCTCGGAAATCTCGAATTCGCGGCGAATGACATAATTGCGGGTGCGCGTGTTACCGATAATATTGATGCGCTCAATATAGGCGCGCGACCCCTCATCGATCACGTAGATAATGCCGACCGTGAGCGCTTCCGGGTCACGATCAAGGCGCGGGCGAACCTGGGCGAAGGCATAGCCCGATGTCGCCAGTTCGATTGTCAGCGCCTCCAGCGACCGTTCCACAATGCGGCTTGAATAGGTGGCGCCTTCGCGCGTCTCGACAAGCTTCACCAGTGTGGCGGGGTCGATACCGGGAATGATGGTGTCAACGTCGATGACGCCGAAGGTGTAGCGCTCACCTTCGTCAAGGGTGAAGGAGATGAAAAACACGTTACGCTCCCGATCGAGGTCGGCGATCGAGGAGACAACCTGAAAATCAGCGAAGCCACGGTTCAGGTAGTGGCGGCGCAGCTTTTCCTCGTCCGCCGCCAGACGGTCCGGATCGTACGTATCGCTTGAGCGCAGAAAGCCGAAAATGCCGCTCTGCTTGGTATCGACGATGTTGCGAAGCTTGCCGTCGCTGAATGCGCGGTTGCCGATGAAACTGATGCGGGAGACGTTGGTCTGGGGGCCCTCGGTGATTTCGTAAATCACGTTGACCCGATTTTTCGGCAGATCGATAACCTTTGGATCGACGGAAGCCCGGAACCGGCCGGTCCGCCGGTAGAGTTCCAAAATACGCTGGACATCGGCCTGTATGCGCGTCCGGGTGAATATGCCACGCGGGCGCGACAGGATCGTCGTGTCGAGCTGTTCGTCCTTGTATTTCTTGTTTCCCTCAAATGCGATCTCATTGATGATCGGATTTTCGGTGACGGTGACGACGAGCGTGCTGCCGCGCTGCTGAATGTCGACTTTGGAAAACAAACCGGTTTCGAACAACGCCTTCAGCGAGGCGTCGAGATCCGCATCGGTGAAGCTACGGCCTGTCTGGACGCGCAAATAAGCGCCAATGGTTTCTGCATCGACGCGCTGGTTGCCGACGATCGAAATACGGCTGACAGTCGCTGCTTGCGATTGCGAGACGAAGCTGGCCGGCGAGGCAAGGCTCAGCATCAAGAAAGCGGCGATGGCGAACAATACAATGCCGATATGGCCGCGGAGGTACTCGTTTGTCATGTGCCGTTTTGCCCGGTCTTTCGATCGATGAAGAGTGCCCCACAAGGCCTCAGGGAACGCATGCCTGTCAAGCTACGGTATCGCAATCTTTGCACGATCTTTCAACCGCTTAAGACGCTCGGCCAAATGATTTTCCAGTTGCAGTGACCTTTCCGCAACGCCCCTTAAATGCCTGCAAGTCTAACAATATCGTTAAAGGTCACAAAAACAAACAGCATGATGACCAGCGCAAGACCGATCCGAAAACCGATCTCCTGCGCCCGCTGGCTGACCGGACGGCCGCGAATCGCCTCGATGGCGTAGAATACAAGGTGACCGCCATCGAGCATGGGTATGGGAAACAGATTGATCAGGCCGATGCTGACCGAAAGGATCGCGCTCAAATGCAGCAGCGCCGGAATTCCGCCCGATGAAGCGATCACGCCGGACACCTGGGCGATCCGGATCGGCCCGCTGAGCTGATCGGCCGTCTCGCGTCCGGCAATCAGCCGCCCGATGTAGGTCATCGTCCGTTCGATGATATGGCCGGTTTCCTTGACCCCCTCCACAATTGCTTGAAGCGGAGTATAGCGTTTAAAAACAAGATCGCCCTCGGCCATATTGCGGGTGATGCCGAGAACGCCGACACGCTGGATTCCTCCCAGGCCATCGGGCATCTCACGACGCTCCGGTGTCGGCGTCAGCGTGACCCTCTCACCATCCCTGTCAACGACGATGGTCAGGGTATTGCCGGCGGACAGGGTGACGATTTGCTGAATCTGCGAAAACGAGTCAATCGGCTTGCCGTCGATCTCCACGATCAGGTCACCGGGCAGGAAACCGGCGGCCTCGGCGGCCCCGCCGGGCAGCAACGTATCGACGCGCGGCGCGGTGATCGGCCGCCCCAGCGTTGCAAAGACAACGGCGAAAATAGCGATCGCCAGGAGGAAATTGGCGATCGGTCCCGCGGTAACGATGGCCGTCCGCTTCCAGACGCTGGCATTGTGGAAATGGGTTTTGTCGCGATCGGCGTCCCCAGGTTGAGACGCTCTGGGCAGACTGGCGGCGTTTTCATCGCCGACGAATTTGACGTAACCGCCGAGCGGGATGGCGCTCAGCTTCCAGCGCGTGCCGTATTTGTCATTGAAGCCAATCAGCTCCTTGCCAAAACCAATCGAGAATTCCTGGATCCCGACACCGCACCAGCGGCCGACCAGGAAGTGGCCGAGTTCGTGGATGAACACGACCAGCATCAGCACCAAAATGGCAGGCAGGGCGTAGGTCAGCGCAATATCGCCAATGAATGCGACAATTTCGGGCATAAGACCCGCTCTCCTCGATGTCTAAATTCAACTTGCCTCGGCGAACGGCTTTTCCAGTTCGCCGCGTGCGATAATACGGCTTTGGCGGTCCAGTTCCAGCGCATCATCGATGGTCGCCGGTCCATACAGCAAGCCGCGCGAATCCGCCTTAATTATGGTCTCCTCCACAATAGCGGGCAGTTGTGTAAAACCCAAGCGCCCATGCAGAAACGCCTGAACCGCCACCTCGTTGGCGGCGTTCAGCACTGTTGGCGCGCCATCGCCCCTTTGCATCGCCTCACGGGCAATGCGCAAGGACGGGAACCTTTCCGGGTCCGGCTGCTCAAAGGTCAGTTCGCCAACTTTCGCCAGGTCGAGCGTTGCCGGCGCCCAACCGCACCTGTCGGGCCAGTGCAGGCAATAGGCAATCGGCCGGCGCATGTCGGGGGCGCCCATTTCGGCGTGCACGGAGCCATCGACAAAGGTCGTCAGGGCATGGACGACCGATTGCGGATGAACCAGGACATCAAGCTTTTCCGGCGGCAGGTCGAACAGATGCATGGCCTCGATCAGTTCCAGGCCCTTGTTCATCAGCGTGGCGGAATCGATCGTCAACTTGTCGCCCATCGACCAGATCGGATGCGCCAGCGCCTGCTTGCGGGTGGCCACTGCCAGACGGTCGGCCGTCCAGGTGCGGAACGGACCACCCGATGCCGTGATCGTATAGGTGAGGATATCTGCGGTATTGCGGCCCTCAATCAGCTGGAATAGAGCGTTGTGTTCTGAATCGACCGGCAACAGGGTGACGCCATTGTCACGCACCAGTTTCATGAAGGCGGCGCCGGCGCAGATCAGGCATTCCTTGTTGGCCAGCGCAATAGCATTGCCGGCGCTGACCGCGGCGACGGTCGGCCGGACGCCGGCAGCGCCAACGATCGCTGCAAGCACAATGTCAACGGGATCGGCCGCCGCTTCCTGAAGCGCACCTTGCCCGGCAGCGGCCAGGATCGACGTGCCGGCGAGCGCATCGCGTAGCGCTGGCAGGGCCTGTTCGTCGGCGACGACCGCCTTTGCGGCGCCGAGCGAGATGGCGCGCTTGGCCAATGCGGCGGCATTGCCATTGGCGGTAACGGCATGGACGGAAAACCGGTCGCGATCGCGCAAGATAATGTCGGCGGCGCTGTCGCCGATGGAACCGGTCGCGCCCAAAATGGTGATCCGCCGGGCGCTCATGACAGGGTCCGGGGGAAAGCCGCCAAAAACAGCGGCGCATTCGCGATCGCCAGCAGCCAGGCCAGCGCCAGCGCGACATAAAGTCCGTCGACCCTGTCCAGAACGCCGCCGTGGCCGGGCAGGATCGTGCCGGAATCCTTGACGCCGAAGCGCCGCTTGAAGGCCGATTCGGCAAGATCGCCGGCCTGCGCGCCGAGCGATAGCAGGATCGCAAGAAACAGAGCCGCCACCCAGCTTCCGGTCCCGGCAGACGCGAAAAAAATCATCGCAACGACAATAGCGCCAACCAGGCCGAATCCGGCGCCGGACCAGGTTTTTTTCGGCGACACGCGCGGCCACAGTTTCGGCCCGCCGATCGCCCGGCCGCCAAAATACGCGGCGATGTCGGTCGCCCAGACGATCAGCGCCACAAAAACGATGACCGGCAAGCCGTCCGCCCCCGCCTGCCGAAAGGCGATCAGCGCCATCGAGGGTATGGCGACATAGACGATACCGAGCGCCACCCAACCATAGGCCCGCCGGATGCAGGCGATGCTCAGCGCCAGAGCGGCCGCCCCGGCAAGCAGCGCCAGCGCCCAGGAAAAGTCGCCGACATGGCCCCCGATATGGGCCAACGCCAAGCCGATCACCAGCGCCACAACGAAGCCGGTGCGCAGCCAGAGCGGGTCGCCGGCGCCGCAAATGCCGGTCCACTCCCACAATCCTATTGCCGCCAGCACAAGGACGAAAATCGTAAAAAACCAGCCGCCGATCCACAAGGCGGCAATCGCGATCAGCGCCAGAATCACGGCGGAAATGACGCGCCGGCCCAGTTCGGAGGACTGCCGCGTACCGATTGGTCGATCGCGGTCCGATTGGCGGGCCAATTCCGGCAGGGCGCTGTCAGCCATGGCCAACATTACCATAGCGGCGCTCGCGGCAGGCATATTCGCAGATCGCCTCTTCGAACTGATCGTCGCCGAATTCCGGCCAGAGCACGTCCAGGAACACAAACTCCGCATAGGCCGCCTGCCAGAGCAGGAAATTGCTGATCCGCTTTTCGCCGGAGGTGCGCAGGATCAAATCGGGATCGGGCAGACCATGGGTGTCCAGTTCGCCAGCCAGGCTGGCCTTGTCAATATCATCGGCGGACATCTCACCGCGGGCGACTTTTTCGGCAAGCTTGCGGCAGGCGCGGGTGATTTCATCGCGGCCGCCATAATTGAACGCGACGACAAGCTGCAATCCGGTATTGGCGGCGGTGTCGTCCTCAGCCTTGGTGATCAGGCCCAGGATGTCGTCCGGCAAGGCATGGCGCTCGCCGATCACCCGAATGCGGACATTGTTGCTCACCAGTTCCGCCAGATCCTTGCGGATGAAGAGGCGCAGAAGGTTGAGGAGATCGGTAATCTCTTCTTTCGGCCGCGACCAGTTTTCGGCGCTGAAGCTAAACAATGTCAGGATTTCAATGCCGCGCCGGCCGGCGAACCGGACCGCCCCGCGGAGACATTCAACGCCGCGCCGATGGCCCTCGCCGCGCGGCAATCCGCGGGCGCGCGCCCATCTGCCGTTGCCGTCCATGATGATGGCAACGTGTCGCGGCGCCTCGGGCGCTGGGTCGGACGGTTCGATCTGGCTGGTGGGAACGGCCATGTTTGGGCAGGCTGGCGGGCGCTCAGACCTGGGTTATCTCCTGTTCCTTGCTCTCGGTCGTTTCATCGATCGTGGCGATATGCCGGTCGGTGATCTTCTGGATCTCCTCGGCCTTGTCGTGACTGTCGTCCTTGCCGATCTCACCGTCCTTTTCCAGCCGCTTGAGCTTATCCATGCCGTCGCGGCGGACATGGCGGACGGCGATCCGCGCCTGCTCGGCATATTTGTGTGCAATCTTGACCATTTCCTGGCGGCGCTCGGCATTGAGCTCGGGGATCGGGACTCGCAACACATTGCCTTCAACCACCGGATTGAGGCCGAGATTGGCGTCGCGAATGGCCTTGTCGACTGCGCTGACCAGGGACTGGTCCCAGACTTGAACCGACAACATTCGCGCCTCCGGAACGCTGACCGTGCCGACCTGGTTGAGCGGCATCTGCGAGCCATAGGCGTTGACCATTACCGGGTCGAGCAGATTGACCGATGCGCGGCCGGTCCGCAGACCGGACAATTCGGTCCTGAGGACCGATATCGCGCCATCCATCCGGCGTTCCAGATCGCGGTAATCGACTTTGCCGTCACTCATCTTTTGCTCCCCAGAACTGACTGTCGCCCGTTCGCAAGACCGGCCCGGCGGATCGCCTGAATTATTGGGCACAAACCAGCGTTCCCACAGGTTTTCCGGCAATGATATCGGCCAGCGCACCTTGCTTGTGGGCATTGTAGATGATTATCGGCAAACCATTATCGCGGGCAAGGGCAAAGGCTGCCGTATCCATCACCGCCAGACCGCGGCTGATGGCCTCCTGGTAAGAGACCACATCATAGCGTTTGGCGGAGGGATCGCGTTTGGGATCGGCGGAATAGACGCCATCGACCTGGGTGCCCTTGAGCAGCGCGTCGCATTCCAGCTCCAGCGCCCGCAAGGCGGCGCCGCTGTCGGTGGTGAAATAGGGGTTGCCGGTGCCGCCGGCCAGAACGACGATCCGGCCCTTTCTCATGTGCCAGGCGGCAATGCGGTGGACATAGGTCTCGCAGATCGAGGGCATGCCGATCGCCGACATGGCGCGGGCCGATATGCCCTCGCGGGCGAGAGCGGCTTCCATGGCAAGAGCATTCATCACCGTCGCCAGCATGCCCATGTGGTCGCCGGTGACCCGGTCGCCGCCCTTGGCGGCAATGGCCAGCCCGCGGAAAATATTGCCGCCGCCGATAACAAGCGCGAATTCGGTGCCTTTGCGGGCAATATCCGCAATTTCGGCGGCAAAACGGGAGACCGCCTTGTCGTCGATGCCGAAGGACTGGTCGCCCATCAGCGCTTCGCCGGAAAGCTTCAGCAGAACCCGTTTCGGTTTGGGCCGGGTGGGTATGGAACCGGACGCCATGGCGCTGCTCACTGTTTTCGGGTCGCAGCCGAATCCGCTGCCCGCACCGCAATACGACAAGGCCGCCGGCAAGTCACCCGGCGGTCTTTTTCCTTCACCCGCATCGCTTGGCGCAATGCATCGTTATCGTGCCCGCTCGCCGGCGGCGGCAATCATCAATTGCCGGCCACTGCCGCCACTTCCGCGGCGAAATCGGTTTCCTGGCGCTCAATGCCCTCGCCGAGCCGGAAGGCAACGAAGCCGGTAACCCGGACCGGAGCGCCAAGATCGGCCTCGGCCGATTTCAGCACCGCTTCGACGGTGTTTTCGCCATCGATCACAAAAACCTGCCTCAACAGCACCGATTCCTCGTAGAACTTGCGCAATCGCCCTTCAACCATCTTTTCGATGATGGCTTCGGGCTTGCCGGATTGGCGCGCCTGCTCGGTGAACACCGCGCGTTCGCGATCGACGGTCTCAGCATCGAGATCTCCGACATCGACGGCTACCGGGTTCGCTGCCGCGACATGCATGGCGATCTGCCGGCCGAGAGCCGACAATCCGGCTTTGTCAGCGGTCGATTCCAGTGCAACGATGACGCCGATCCTGCCAAGTCCGGGGGTAACGGCGGAATGGATATAACTGGCGACAACGCCGGTCTCGACCTTCAGGACCTGGCTGCGCCGCAGAGCCATGTTCTCGCCGATTGTCGTGATGGCATCGGTGATCGCCGTTTGCACGGACTTGCCGGCGCCGGGAAGTTCGGCGGCGGTGACCGCCGCCAGCGTCCCATCCGTTTCAAGCGCTGCCGCCGCAACGCCCGAAACAAGGCTCTGGAACTGATCGTTGCGGGCGACGAAATCGGTCTCGGCGTTGAGTTCCACGATCGCCGCCCTGCCCTCGCCTTGCACAATGCCGATCAAGCCTTCGGCGGCAACACGGCCGGCTTTTTTTGCGGCCTTGGCCAGGCCCCTGGTCCGCAGCCAGTCGATCGCCGCTTCGATGTCGCCGTCATTTTCCTGCAAGGCGTTCTTGCAGTCCATCATGCCGACGCCGGTCTTCTCACGCAGTTCTTTCACCATCTGCGCTGTGATGGTCATGCCTGTCCTCATTCTCTCTCGTGTTTCAGGTATTTCGCCCGTATCCGTTCCACCGCTCCCGGCAGCGGCTAATCTGCCATCAGCAATGTGGGTCAGGCGGTCTTTTCGGTTTCGGCCATCAGGGTCCTGGCTTGGGCGACCCAGTCGTCCCGTCCGATCCGTCCCTTGAAGGCGAGCGCATCGTCGACGCGGTCGATATCTTCAGCGGTAAAGGCCGCAATCTGGCTGAGCCGGGTGATGCCAAGCCCATGCAGTTTGCCTTCCAGAACCGGGCCAACGCCGGAAATCTTTTTCAGATCGTCGGGATCGCCTTCTGGCGCGGTAAACAGGGGTTGAACCGCCTCGGGCTGTTTTTCCGGCGCAGCTTCCGGTTCGGCCACAGCCTCCGGTTCGGCCGCGGCTTCTGGCTCCGGTGCAGCTTCCGGTTCGGCGCCCGCTTCCGGCGCAACTTCGGACTCAGGCGCAGTCTCGGCCGCAGGTTCCGGTTCCGGCACGGCCGCAGCTTCCGGTTCCGGCGTAGTTTCGGTTTCCGGTTCGCCCGTTACGTCGAGGACGACGGCAGCCGGTTCGGCGGCAAGCGCCGCTTCGGTCGGGACTTCTTCCGCCGCGCCGAGATCGACGCCCAAATCGGCCTGGCTGCGGGAAATTCCATCCAGCGCAGCGCGCGCGACCAGATCGCAAAAGAGCACCACGGCGCGGCCGGCATCGTCGTTGCCGGGGATCGGATAGGTGATGTCATCGGGATCGCAATTGGTATCAAGAATGGCCGCTACCGGGATTTTCAGCCGGCGCGCTTCGTTGATGGCGATCGCCTCCTTGTTGGTGTCGATGACGAACAGCATGCTGGGAAGGCCGCCCATGTCCTTGATGCCGCCGAGCGCGCGCTCCAGCTTGTTCATTTCACGGGTCAGCGACAGCCGCTCTTTCTTGGTGAAACCGTGGACGTCGCCTTCCAGCATCTCCTCAAGCGTCTTCAGCCGTTTGATGGAATTGGAGATCGTTTTCCAATTGGTCAGCATGCCGCCAAGCCAGCGGGCGTTGACGTAATACTGCGCCGACCGGCGGGCCGACTCGGCAATCGGCTCGGAGGCTTGCCGCTTGGTGCCGACAAACAGCACCCGGCCACCGCCGGCAACGGTGTCGCTGATGGCCTGCAAGGCCCGATGCAGCATCGGCACGGTCTGCGCCAGATCAATGATATGGATGTTGCTGCGGTCGCCGAAGATGTATTTCGCCATCTTCGGGTTCCAGCGGTGGGTCTGATGACCAAAATGCACGCCAGCCTCAAGCAGCTGACGCATCGAAAAATCGGGAAGCGCCATTCGTATTCTCCGGTTTGTCCTCCGCGGGCTCAGGCCAAAATAGCCACCGGAAAAGCCGCATTGCAGCTTTCATGCCCGCGTGTGAGATGGCGGCCTTATAGGCGAGGCCATTTTATTGTGCAATGCCGAAATGAATTCGTGGCCCGGCGCTGCCGGTTGGCGAGCCGTTTTTTTGATTTGCCGCGCATTTTTATCCGAAAACCGGTTTCCACTTTTTCAGAAATGCATATTTTATCCTGGCGCGCATTTTTATCCGAAAACCGGTTTCCACTTTTTCAGAAATGCGCTTTAGCGAATAGTTTCGACGTGGACTATACCCGATACCGCCTTGATCGCGCCGGCGATCTGCGGCGTCACGCGATATTGGCCGGGAAGCTGGACCTCGACCTCTTGCCGGCTGTCCTTGAGCATGAGGATGAGGGAAACCGTTCCCTTGCCGCCCGCCTCCAGCCGCCCTGCCAGGGGCTCCAGCGGATCGGCAGTGTCGAGGAAGACGCGAAGGGAACAGGCCGCGCGGACCGCCGCGTCCTCCAGTGGCTCAAGGGCGCCGATGCGCACGCGAATATCGTCGGTTTCGGGATCATATTCAGCCGAAACAGCAAGAAAAACAGACCGGCCCGGCGCAAGTTCGTCACGCCAGTCCGCCAGCCTTTCGGCATAGATCATCGCCTCGAACTGACCGGTCGGATCTGAAAAAGTGACGATGCCGATGCGGCCGCCGGTGCGGGTCCGCCGTTCCTGTATCTGGATGATGGTTCCGGCCAGCTTGCCGGCCTGCATTTGGCCGGCCCGGACGCGCTCGGCAAAAACTTTCCATTGCAAGGCGCCACGGCTTTCGATGAGCTGGCCATAATCGTCGAGCGGATGGGCGGTGAGATAGGCGCCGATGGCGGAGAATTCACGCTGCAGCCGCTCCGCCGGCGACCACGGTTCGGCCGGATCGAGGGTCAGGCGCGGCGGGCTTGCTGCATCGAAGAAAAAATCCCGGACCCCGGCTTCGTCGCGCTGCTGGCGCTCTGAAGCGGCCGCCAGAATGCGGCCAATGCCGGCAAAGACGCGGGCACGGTCGGGCTCCAGCATGTCGAAGGCGCCGGCCTGGACAAGGCACTCCATCGCCTTCTTGTTGGCGATGCGCGGATCGATGCGGGCGGCGAAATCCGACAAATCGGCAAATGGCTGCTTACCGCGAATGTCCACGATATGGCGGACCACCTGCGTGCCGACGCCCTTCAGCGCCGGCAGGGCATAAACAATCTCGCCTTCGCCGGTCTCAAAATCGATGCCGGAGCGGTTAATGTCGGGCGCCACGACATGGATGCCCAGCCGCCGCGCCTCCAGGCGGAATTCGTTGAGCTTGTCGGTATTGCCCATGTCCAGAGTCATCGAGGCGGCGAGGAATTCAACGGCATGATTGGCCTTCAGATAGGCGGTCTGATAGGCGACCAGCGCATAGGCTGCGGCATGGGATTTGTTGAAGCCGTAAGAAGCGAATTTGGCAACCAGATCAAAGACCGTAACGGCGTCGGGGCGGGCGACGCCGCGTTCCACGGCGCCATCGACGAAACGGGCGCGCTGGGCATCCATCTCCGCCCGGATCTTCTTGCCCATGGCGCGGCGCAGGAGATCGGCCTCGCCGAGCGAATAGCCGGACAGGGTCTGGGCGATCTGCATGACCTGTTCCTGGTAGATGATGACGCCATAGGTCTCCTTCAGGATCGGTTCCAGAAGGGAGTGCAGATAATCCGGCTTCTCCTCGCCATGCTTGCGGCGGTTATAGGTCGGGATGTTGTCCATCGGCCCCGGCCGGTACAGCGCGACAAGGGCGATGATGTCCTCAAAGCGGTCGGCCTTCATGCCGGCCAATGCGCGGCGCATGCCCTGGCTTTCCAACTGGAAGACGCCAACGGTCTCGCCGCGTGACAGCATCTCAAAGGTCGCCGTATCGTCAAACGGCAGCGCCAACAGATCGACCTGGATCGAGCGCTGCTTCAAAAGATCGATGGTCTTTTCCAGGACCGTCAGGGTTTTTAAACCGAGAAAGTCGAATTTTACCAGTCCCGCCTGCTCCACCCATTTCATGTTGTACTGGGTTACCGGCAGATCGGAGCGCGGATCGCGGTATAGGGGGACGAGTTCGGTCAGCGGCCGGTCGCCGATGACGATGCCGGCGGCATGGGTGGAGGCGTGCCGGTAGAGCCCTTCCAGCTTCATGGCAATGTCGAGAAGCCGGCCAACCACGGGCTCTTCTCTGCGCGCTTCGGCAAAGCGTGGCTCGCCGGCGATCGCCTCGGCCAGAGAGACCGGATTGGCCGGATCGGCCGGCACCATTTTGCACAACCGGTCGACCTGGCTGTAGGGCATTTCCAGAACCCTGCCGACATCGCGCAAGGCGGCTCGCGCCTGCAAGGTTCCGAAAGTGATGATCTGGGCGACCCGATCGGCGCCATAGCGCTCCTGGACGTAGCCGATCACCTCGTCGCGCCGCTCCTGGCAGAAATCGATGTCGAAGTCGGGCATCGACACGCGCTCAGCATTGAGAAAGCGCTCAAACAGCAGCCCGAAGCGCAACGGATCGAGGTCGGTGATGGTCAGCGCCCAGGAAACAACCGATCCGGCGCCGGAGCCGCGGCCAGGACCGACCGGAATGCCACGCGCCTTGGCCCATTTGATGAAGTCGGCGACAATCAGGAAGTAGCCCGGGTATTTCATGCCCTCAATGACAGCGAGTTCCATGTCGAGGCGCTCGCGATAATCGGCCTCAATCCTTCCAGGGGCGCAGCCCGGCGTCTTCAAACGCTCCGCCAGTCCGGCTTGCGCCTGAGCGCGTAACTCGTCGCTCTCCATCCTCTCGACGTCGGCGCCGCCGGTCTTCTCACCCATCTGCATACTGGCAAAGCGCGGCAGGATCGGTTCGATCGTTTTCGGTCTACTGTGGCATCTTTTTGCTATTTCAACAGTGTTTTCAATTGCTTCCGGTATATCTTTAAATAACTGCTTCATTTCGCTTTGCGACCGGAACCCGTGATCCGGCGTCAACCGCCGGCGGTCATCCTGCGACAGCAGGCGGCCTTCCGAAATCGCCAGCAATGCATCATGAGCCTCAAAATCGTCGGCTACGGGAAACATCGGTTCGTTGGTGGCGACCAGCGGCAATTCATGATGATAGGCAAGGGCCAGCAGCTTTGCCTCGGCGGCATTTTCCACCGCCATGCCGTGGCGTTCGAGGCTGACATAAAGTCGATCGCCGAAGATCTCTTTCAGCGCCGTCAGGCGGGCATCGGCGCGTTCATCCTCACCGCCGGCAAGCAGGGGATACAGCGGGCCGTCATGGCCGCCGGTCAAGGCGATCAGGCCGTGCGCGGCGGCGCCCAGGCGATCAAGGTCAAGTGCTTCGGCGCGGCCGTCGCGGCTTTCCGGGCCAAGATAGAAATCGGTGACCAGCTGGACCAGGCCGGCAAATCCTTCCTCGCTGGAGGCCAACAGGAACAGCGACGCCGAGTTTCTTGCCGCCCAATGTCTTCCCGCCATACCCCGGCCCGCTTCGCTCCGGCCACCGCGATGCTGGGCGCCGGCGCCTGTCCCATCGCCGTCTTCAAACTCGAAGCGAAACGGCAGCTTGCAGCCAATGATCGGCTGGATTCCGGCCTTTGCCGCCTTTTCGGAAAATTCCAGCGCGCCAAACAGATTGGCGGTGTCGGTGACGCCGATCGCCGGCATGGCATCGGCGATGGCAAGGGAAATGAGGGTATCGACAGGCAGCGCGCCTTCCAGCAGCGAATAGGCCGAATGGCAGTTGAGGTGGATAAAGTCGGGACCTGTCGCCATCGCCTTGCCCCAACTTTCCCCTTTCTTGGCGCCTTAAAACTCGATATGCGCGCCTAAAAAATTCGGCGACCTTATTGGCTCGCCAAAGCCCTCGTATCCGGCCTCGCCGGCCGGCGGCTCTGGGCCCGGCGGGCCAGGCCTTGCGCCAAAGAGCCCGCATCCACCGCAACAAAGCCGATGACCGGGACGGCCCGGATTGGTCCGGTTCCAGATTAATCCGGCCCAAGATTGATCCGGCCCAAGATTGATCCGGCCCAAGATTGATCCGGCAAAGCACCCGCCGTCCAGAGCGTTTGGGTCTTATCCCCGATCTTCCGCTATTCCCATACCCCAAGGTATCAAGCGGCAAGACCGCATGCCCATAGCGCCAGCGAGGCCATGAAAACGCCGACCGAAGCGAAGGAAAGCATTTCCCGCATCAACCATGTCATCGTTTTGCTCCTGTTATGTTCCTTCTATGTTCTTTTGTATTTGACGCTTTGTCAAGCGGCAAGATCGAGTTTCCTTGTTGGGATGAAGCCGGCGGCGAAGAAAAACGTCAGTCGAGGTCTACCGGGACGACCTTGCCGTCCTCTAATGTGATGACCCGGTCCATACGGGCGGCGAGCGCCATATTGTGGGTGGCGATCAGCGCCGCCAGACCGGATTGGCGGACCAATTCGTCGAGGGCGGCAAAGACATGGTCGGAGGTCTTGGGATCAAGATTGCCGGTTGGCTCGTCGGCCATCAGGATGCGCGGTCCGTTGGCGACGGCGCGGGCGATGGCGACGCGCTGCTGCTCGCCGCCGGAGAGCTCGGCCGGGAGATGGTCGGCACGAGCCTCGATGCGCATATAGCCGAGCAGCTGGCGGGCGCGCGCCTCAGCTTCGCGCCTTTCCAGGCCGGCGATCCGCTGCGGCATGACAATGTTTTCCAGCGCCGTGAATTCCGGCAGAAGGTGATGGAACTGGTAGACGAAGCCGATATCGCGGCGGCGCAGGGCGGTGCGCTCCAAATCGTTGAGAACCGATGTCTTTCGGCCATTGATCCGCACTTCGCCGGCATCGGGCTTTTCCAGGAGGCCGGCGACATGGAGCAGCGTCGACTTGCCGGCGCCAGAGGGGGCAATGAGCGCGACCAGCTCACCCGATTTTACCGTCAGGTCGGCGCCATCGAGCACCGTCAGCGTGCCGGCAGCGGTCACATAGCCATGCCCCACCCCCTCAAGCGCCAATACCGAGGGTGCAGATTGGCGCGTCGGCGCAATCGGCCGATCATGCCTTTCCGGGGGCGTTTCCGGGGGCAATTCTGGGCGGCCGGACTGGCTCATCCGTAACGTAGCGCCTCGACCGGATCGAGCCTGGCGGCGCTCCAGGCCGGGAAAATCGTCGCCAGATAAGACAGAATAAGCGCCATGGCCACAACGCTGGCGGTCTCGCCGATATCCATCTCGGCCGGAAGACGGCTGAGATAATAGAGTTCGGGAGAAAAGACATTGGCCTGGAAGGCCCAGGAGATGAACTGGCGGATATTTTCGACATTCAACGCAATGAGGGTGCCGAGCGCCAGACCGGCAAAGGTGCCGACAGTGCCGATCGCAGCGCCGGTAATAAAGAAAATTCTGAGGATCGCGCCGCGTGTCGCGCCCATGGTTCGCAAAATGGCGATGTCGTGGCCCTTGTCCTTGACCAGCATGGTGAGGCCGGAAATGATGTTGAGCGCGGCGACGATGACAATCAGTGTCAGGATCAGGAACATGACGTTGCGTTCAATTTCCAAAGCGGCAAAGAAGGTCACGTTGCGCTGGCGCCAGTCGGTCGAAAAGACCGGCCTCCCGGCGGCGGCCTCGACCGCTTCGCGGATATCGCCAACGCTATCGGGGTCCTCCAGATAGACCTCCACGGCGCCGGCCTGATCGGGCTGGTTGAAATAGGCCTGCGCCTCGGCCAGCGGCAGGAAGACGAAGGTGGCGTCATATTCCGACATGCCGATCTCGAAAATCGCGACGACGGGATAGGCTTTCACCCGCGGCACGACGCCCATCGGCGTGACAGCGCCGCGCGGCGAGACCAGAACCAGTTTGTCGCCGACAAGTAGGCCGAGATTTTGCGCCAGCCGGGTGCCGATGGCGACGCCTGCTGCGGTGTCGAAATTCTCCAGGCTGCCTTTGCGCACGTTATCGGCGACACCGCGGATGGCGCCGAGATCGGTGGACCTGACGCCGCGCACCAGCACGCCGGACCCGGTGCCGGCCGGACCCGACGCCAGCGCCTGGCCTTCCACCAACGGGATCGCGATTATAACGCCATCAAGGGCCGAGACGCGCTCGGCAACCTCGCGGTAATCGGTGAACGGGCTTTCCACAGCCTGCAGGATGAGATGGCCGTTGATGCCCAGAATTTTGTCGAGAAGCTCGCTGCGAAAGCCGTTCATCACCGCCATGACGATGACCAGGGTGGCAACGCCGAGCATGATGCCGAGGAAGGAAAAACCGGCAATGACGGAAATGAAGGCTTCCTTGCGGCGGGCGCGAAGATAGCGCCCGGCCAGCATCCATTCAAATGCCGCGAACGGACGCGTGGCGTGCAGAACCGGCTCTTCGAAATCGGGTCTTGTCATGTCCTGTTCGCCGATCGTCGCCATGGCCCGTCCGTCACGCTTGGCGTGGCGCCAGCCGGTTGAGGGCAGCATCGAAGCTCAATGTCTGGCGCTCGCCGCTTGCCCGGCGCTTGATCTCCGCCTCGCCGCTGGCAACGCTCCTTGGCCCGAGGATGACCTGCCAGGGCAGACCGATCAGGTCCATGGTGGCGAATTTGGCCCCTGCCCGGCTGTCGGTGTCGTCATAAAGAACCGACAGGCCGGCCGCTTCAAGCCGGGAAAGCAGATCTTCGGCGGCCTTGTCCGTCGGGCCATCGCCGGGTTTGAGATTGACCAGGCCGACATCGAACGGCGCCACGGCGTCCGGCCAGATGATGCCGTCATCGTCGTGGTTGGCCTCGATGATGGCAGCGACGACGCGGGTTGGTCCGATGCCGTAGGAACCCATATGGACCGGCGCCAGCACGCCGTTTGGGCCGGTGACCCGGGCGTTCATCGCTTCAGAATATTTGGTGCCGAAATAGAAGATGTGGCCGAGCTCGATGCCGCGCCCGGCAATGCGCCGATCGGCCGGCAGCGCCTCGAATGCGGTCGCATCGTGCATGTCGTCGGTCGCCGCATAATGCGCGGTCCAGGCATCGACGATCGGCGACAGATCCGCGTTGAAGTCGGTGTTCTCGCCCGGCACAGGCAGTTCCAGGAGCGCCTTGTCGCAGAAGACCTCGCTCTCGCCGGTATCGGCCAGAATGATGAATTCGTGGCTCATGTCGCCGCCGATCGGGCCAGCCCCGGCGCGCATGGGCACCGGTTTCAAACCGAACCGGTCGAAGGTTCTCAGATAGGCGATAAACATGCGGTTATAGGCGCGGCGGGCGGCATCCTTGTCGATGTCAAAGGAATAGGCGTCCTTCATCAGGAATTCGCGCGAACGCATGACGCCGAAGCGCGGCCGCACCTCGTCGCGGAACTTCCACTGGATATGGTAAAGATTGAGCGGCAGATCGCGATAGGAGCGGACATAGGCGCGGAATATCTCCGTCACCATCTCCTCATTGGTCGGGCCGAACAGCATGTCGCGCCCATGGCGATCGGTGATCCGCAGCATCTCCTTGCCATAATCGTCATAGCGGCCGCTTTCGCGCCACAAATCGGCCGGCTGGATCGTCGGCATCAGGATCTCGACCGCGCCGGAGCGGTCCTGCTCCTGCCGGATAATGTCATTGACCCGGTCAAGCACGCGCTTGCCGAGCGGCAACCAGGAATAAATGCCGGCGGCCTGCTGGCGGATCATGCCGGCGCGCAGCATCAGCCGATGCGAAACGATCTCCGCTTCCTTCGGCGTCTCCTTCAAGATCGGCAGCAAATAGCGGGACAGACGCATGATCGAGTCGCTTGTTTTCGTGCGCCACACAAACCGCATCGCAAGCCCGTTGGCAAGGGCGCGGTTTTGTTGTTGCCACCATTGTAACCATGACGTGTAATTTGTCGGCAATTGTCAGAATTTAAGGCGATGGCGGCAATTTGGTGATGACAAGGCGACGACATTTGGCTAGTAGTCGGTCAATCAAAAGGGCACCAAAGTATGTGCTCTGGATCAATCGCGGTCCAAGTCTTGGGAGGACATCGCCTGAAGCCGCCGAAAGGTGGGTATCGGATTGTTGTTTGGCTTATCGCGTAATCTTTATGAGCAGGGTGGCCCCTGCTCTTTTTTTTCAGCCTGCCGATCGGTATTATGCGTCACCAGGACATGGCCAGTTCGCCGGAGCTTTTAGCCCGGAGGGGAGTTGCGTCCGGTCATCGCCACAGGACATGTCGATCTGCCATTGTTCAAGACCCTCGGCCGCGCCAAGATCGACACCTTCAATTCGGGTCAGGAAAAAATAGGCGCCGGTGAAATCAATCAAGCCGCTAAAACGGCTGCCGCGAAAATCGGCACGGGACAAATTGGCGAAGGGAAAGCTGGCGCCGGTTAGACTGGCGCCCTTGAAAATTGCCCTGCCCAGATCGGCTTTTTCGAAATTTACATATGCCAGATCCGCGTCGGTGAAATCGGCCCGCGTCATTTCCGCTTTCACGAATGTCGCGTTGTTCAATTTAACCCCGACGAAGCTTGTACGGTATCCCATCGCCGTGTCGAAATTGGCGCCTTCGGCGTCGGCGCCGTCAAGATAGGAGCGCACCATTGTCGCCTTGGTCAGGTCGGCGGCCCTGAGCTTTGTGTCGCGCAGATCGGTTGCCGTGAAATCGGCGCCGGATAAATTGGCGCCACTCAGATCAGAACCCTTCATGACCAAATTGCGCTTGCGACAACCCTGCCAATCGACGCCAGGGGCCGTGGAGGCGCGGCAATCGGCATAGGCGGCATTGCCAAAACCGCCGAATGTGAAGAGCGAGACGAAAATAAACATCGCCATACCGGTATGGATCGAATGGGGGGGTAAAGCCGGTTTGTCGAAGGACCGAAACATCGCAGTTATCCTCCATTGGACTGGTACAATCCTGCTATCTTACCTCGATTACAATTAAGGGCGCGTGCCTACTTCCTTTGGTATAACGCACAACAATGTGTTCGCCAGCAATCAACAAATTGTTGAAGATCACGGCTACAGGCCAAAGCGGCATCGCAAGGCCTGTCAGAAGATCAAATCTTCCAGGGCAAACCCGTAAACGCCGAAGACAATATAAACCGCCGCAAAAAGAATAGCTGCAATGAGTGTCGTGATGGCGAATTTGCGGCCAAGGCGCGGCCGCGCCGGCGCGCCGTGATCGGTGCCGAGCGTGACGGCGCCGGCCTCGGTTTGCGAGCGCACACCGAACGGCAAAACGACAAACAGCACCAGCCACCAGATGATGAAATAAATCGCGATGGCGCTGATCAGGCTCATTGGCGCTATCAGACCTCTTCCAGTTCGACGAGCGTGCCGCCGCAGTCTTTCGGATGAAGGAACAGCACTGGCTTGCCGTGGGCGCCGGTTTTGGGTTCGCCATCGCCGAGAATGCGGACGCCGCGCGCGCGCAGGCGATCGCGGGCAGCAACGATGTCGGCAACCTCATAACATATGTGGTGAATGCCGCCATCGGGGTTGCGCGCCAGAAAGGCGGCAATCGGCGAATCTTGACCCAGCGGCTCCAGAAGCTCCACCCTGGTGTTGCCGAGTTCCACAAAGACGATGGTAACCCCGTGATCGGGCAACGCGCGCGGATCGGATATTGTGGCGCCCATGATGTCCCGGTAGAGCGTCGATGCCGCGGCCAGATCGGGCACGGCCATGGCGACGTGGTTGAGCCGGTCGAGCATTTTTTCAGGCCTCCAGATAGGTCACCAGAACCACGGTCGTCGGCTTCTTGCCCCAGACCGCGTTCACCTCGGATCGAACGGCGCGGCGGATGATATCGCGCACGGCGCCGCCGTCGCGGCGGCGGGCCTTGGGAATGTCGTCGAGCGCATCATCGACCGCATCCTCGACAATCACCTGGAAGGTTTCACCCTCATTGTCCGTCAAGGGCAGGCCGACAAGGGCGATTTGCGGATCTTCCTCGACCACGCCACGGGCGGACAGGACGATACTGACGAAGACGGCGCCAGACCAGCTCATGCGTCGCCGGTCGGGTATGCCGGCACTGTCCGGGTCGAGCAGCAGCTTGCCGTCACGATAGAGCTGTCCGGAGGAGACGTCTTTCAGCTTTTCCGCCGGCCCTGGCGCCAGGCGCAACATGCCGCCATTGCGCGTTTCGATCACCTGACGCACGCCGCATTCGCGGCCGAGCTTGGCCTGTTCGTGCAGATGCAGGGCCTCGCCGTGGACGGGAACGAGGATCTGCGGCCGGGTCCATTCGTACATTTTGCGCAGCTCATCGCGGCGCGGATGGCCGGAGACATGCACCAGCGCATCGCGGTCGGTGACAATTTCCATGCCGAGATCGACAAGGGCGTTGATGATGCCGTTTACGGAGCGCTCATTGCCCGGGATCGTGCGCGAGGAAAAGATGATCCGGTCGCCCGGCGCCAGCTTGACGGCGCGGTTTCCGCCGCCGGCAATGCGGGCGAGAGCGGCGCGCGGCTCGCCCTGGCTGCCGGTCATCAGCGCCACGATTTTGTCACGGGGAAACTGGCCAAAGGCGTCCTGATCGTGAAAGGGCGGCAGGCCGTCAAGGTAGCCAAGCTCGGCGGCAACGGCGAGCGCGCGGTGGATTGCCCGGCCGACGACGACAACCTCGCGCCCGGCCTTTTGCGCGGCAATCGCCACCGTGCGCAGGCGCGAGACATTGGAGGCGAAGGTCGTGACGATCACCCGGTGCGGCGCTTGGGCGATCATGGCTTCCATGACACGGGCGACATCGGCTTCGCTGGGGCTGACGCCATCGCGGATAGCGTTGGTGGAATCGCAGATCAGGGCGAGGACGCCCTCCTCGCCAAGCGCTGCAAACCGGGCTTCGTCGGTCGGTTTGCCGAGCAGGGGCGTCGGGTCGAGCTTCCAGTCGGCGGTGTGAACGACCAGCCCCGCCGGCGTGCGGATCGCCAGGGAATTGCATTCCGGAATGGAGTGCGAAACCGGAATATATTCCACCTCGAACGGTCCCACATTGAACCGCCCGCCCTGCTCGACCAGGGTCACCGGTATTTTCGGCGCGCCCGGCTCGCCGGCCTGTTTGGCGGCCAGCAATCCGGCGGCGAAGGGCGTCATGAAGACCGGCACTTTCAGCTGAGGCCAGAACTCGAAGAGCGCGCCGAAATGGTCCTCATGGGCATGGGTGATCGCAATTCCAACAAGGTTTTTCTTCTGCGACAAGAGAAAACCGATATCGGGAAGCACCGCATCGACGCCCGGCAGGTCGTCCTTGCCAAAGGCGACGCCCATATCGACGGCGAGCCATTGGCGGGTCTTGCCCTGGCCGTAGCCATAGAGCGCGAGATTCATGCCGATCTCGCCTACCCCGCCAAGCGGCACAAAGACCAGTTCGTCCGGCCGGCTCATAAGCGCTTCTCCGTTGCCGCTGTGTCAAAGAACAGTTCACCGGCCGAGACCACCCGCTCTCCCCCTGCCTGGCGCAGGATCAGCCGGCCGGTCGCATCGAGGCCAGTAAAGATGCCGGCAATGGTCGTTCGCGGCAGCCGCACCTCTATCGCCTCGCCAAGACCGGTGGCGCGGGCAAGCCAGGCGGTGCGGATTGCGCTGAATCCGGCGCCGTTATCCCAAACCGCCAGCCGGTCGGCCATGTGTTTGGAGAATTCGGCGAACAGCTTGTCCGGGCTCACTTTGAAGCCTTCGGCCAGAAGATTGGTGGCGCGGTGGCGGGTGTTTTGCGGGTGACGGGCGCAATTGACGCCGCAGCCAATGACAATCACCGGCCGGCCGTCGGGGAGGACTTTCGATTCCGTCAAAATACCGGCGATCTTGCAACGGTTGAGCAAAAGGTCGTTCGGCCATTTGATGCCAAGCGCTGCATCGGACCCTAGGACTGCGACCAGCCCATCATGCAAAGCCAGCGCCGTCACGAGCGGCAGTTGCGCTGCTTGCGAGAGGTCAAAATCGCGGGCCAGCAGCAGCGAAGCATACAGGTTGCCGGCTTCAGAAATCCACGGCGCGCCCCGGCGACCGCGACCGGCAAGCTGGCGGCGGGCGGTCACCCAGAGCGGCAAGGAACCACCCGCTGCCGCCAGAGCCAGGGCTTCATCATTGGTCGAGCCGACGTCACCGAGCGCCACAAGTCGGATCGTCGGCGACGCCGTTTGTATGTGGGTCATGCGCTAGAACAGGCTCGCGGCCGCGGTACCGGCGGCCGCGATAATCGGCGCGGCGAAGATCAGGAAGCCGATGACGAAGGCGCCCGACACGCCCAGAACCACGCGCAGCTCCATCGCCATCGGATCGAATTCGCCTTCCGGCTCATCGAAATACATGATCTTGACGATGCGCACATAATAATACGCGCCGACGACGCTGGCGACCACGCCGATGACGGCCATGACATACAGCCCCTTCTCGATCGCCGCCAGGAAGACGTAATATTTGGCGAAGAAGCCGGCCAGCGGCGGGATGCCGGCCAGCGAAAACAGGATCGCCGCCAGCAAAAAGGCGACCAGCGGCTGGGTCCGGGAAAGACCGGCCAGGGCGTTGATATCCTCCACCATCTGGTCATGGCGGCGCATGGCAAGAATACAGGCGAAAGCGCCAAGCGTCATGGCGAGATAAATCACCAGATAGATCATGACGCCCTGCACGCCAGCTTTGGAGCCGGCGGCCAGACCGACCAGCGCAAAGCCCATATGGCCGATCGAGGAATAGGCCATCAGGCGCTTGATGTTGGTCTGGCCGATGGCGGCAAACGCGCCGAGCACCATGGAGGCGATGGCGATAAAGGCGATGACCTGCTGCCAGTCGGCGGCCACCGGTTCAAAGGCGTCGATGACGACGCGGATCAAAAGCGCCATGGCGGCAAGCTTGGGCGCGGCGGCGAAAAAGGCGGTCACCGGCGTCGGCGCGCCCTCATAGACATCGGGCGTCCACATATGGAACGGCACGGCGGAAATCTTGAAGGCAAGACCGGCCAGAATGAATACCAGGCCGATCACAACGCCGGTCGAGCGACCAGCCTCAAGCGCGTCGACGATCGCATCAAAGCCGGTTTGGCCGGTAAAGCCGTAGACCAGCGAAATGCCGTAAAGCAGCATGCCGGAAGACAATGCGCCGAGGACGAAATATTTCAGGCCCGCCTCGGTGGAGCGGGCGGAATCGCGATGGATCGCTGCCACAACGTAGAGCGCCAGCGATTGCAGTTCGAGCCCGAGATAGAGGCTGATCATGTCGTTGGCGGAAATCATCATCAGCATGCCGAGCGTGGCAAGGACAATGAGGATCGGATATTCAAAGCGTTCGAATTTTTCCGCCCGCGCATACCCGGCCGACATGGTGATCGCCACGCCCGAACCGATCAGCGTCAGGATTTTCATGAACCGGGCGAACGGATCCATGATGAAGGCGCCATCGAAGGTCGTGCCGTTGTTGTCCATGACGGCGAGCATCAGCACCGCGGCGGCCAGAAGCGCAACGGCGATGCCGGTAATCGTCGGCGCGGAACGCTCGCCGGCAAAGACGCCGAACATCAAAAGCGCCATGGCGCCGACGGCCAGAAGCAGTTCGGCGGCAAGCGGGGCAAGGCTCGGCAGGGTGGCGATTTCGGTCATGATCTGCGCGCCCTATTGCTGCGCCAGAAGCGCTGTTTGCGAGGCCGCGCCAAGGGCGGCCTGATACTGGGTGATCAAATGATCGACGGACGCCGCGGTCACATCCAGGATCGGCGCCGGATAGAAACCGAACAGGATCGTCAGGAAGATCAGCGGTACCAGAATCACCTTTTCCCGCAGGCTCATGTCGAGGATGCCTTTCAGGCTTTCCTTTTCCAGCTTGCCGAAAATGACCTTGCGATAGAGCCACAGCGCATAGCCGGCCGACAAGATGATGCCGGTCGTGGCGAAAACGGCGACCCAGGTGTTGACCTGAAAGACGCCGACCAGGGTCAGAACCTCGCCAACAAAACTGGACGTGCCGGGCAGGCCGACATTGGCAAGCGTGAAGACCATGAATGTCAGGGCAAACCAGGGCATGCGGTTGACCAGGCCGCCATAGGCGGCGATTTCGCGCGAGTGCATGCGGTCGTAAACGATGCCGACGCACAGGAAGAGGGCCGCCGAAACGATGCCGTGCGAAAGCATCTGAAAAATGCCGCCCTGCACGCCCTGGGTGGTCATGGCGAAAATGCCCATGGTCACGAAGCCCATATGGGCAACGGAGGAATAGGCGATCAGTTTCTTCATGTCGTCCTGCATCAGCGCCACCAGCGAGGTGTAAATGATGGCAACGACCGAGAGCGTGTAAATCAGCGGCGCAAATTCGGCGCTGGCAAGCGGGAACATCGGCAGGGAAAAGCGCAGGAAACCGTAGCCGCCCATCTTCAAGAGGATCGCCGCCAGAATGACCGAACCACCGGTCGGCGCCTCGACATGGGCGTCGGGAAGCCAGGTGTGAACCGGCCACATCGGCAATTTCACGGCAAAGGAGGCGAAGAAGCCAAACCACAGCCAGGCCTGCATGTCGGCCGGGAACGGATGGGTCAGCAGCACCGTGATGTCGGTGGTGCCGGCCTGCCAGTACATGGCCATGATGGCGAGCAGCATCAGCACCGAGCCGAGCAGCGTAAACAGAAAGAACTTGAAGGACGCATAGACGCGGCGCGCGCCGCCCCACACGCCGATGATCAGGAACATCGGGATGAGGCCGCCTTCAAAGAACAGATAGAACAGCACCAGATCGAGGGCGCAGAAGACGCCGATCATCAGTGTTTCCAGAACCAGAAAAGCGATCAGGTATTCCTTGACGCGGCTCTGGATCGATTCCCAGCTGGCCAGGATGCAAATCGGCATCAGGAACGTCGTCAAAATGACGAACAGCATGGAAATGCCGTCAACGCCCATCTGATAGGTCATGAAGTCGCCGAGCCAATCGCCGCGCTCAACGAACTGGAAACCGGGATCGGCCGGGTCGAAACCGATCCAGATCAGCAGCGAAACGAGGAAGGTGACACTGGTCACGCCAAGCGCCACATGACGCATATTGCGCCTGTGGATCTCCTCATCGCCCTGGATGAACAGGAAAATGATCGCCGCGCCGATCAGCGGCAGGAAGGTGACGGTGGAAAGGATGGGCCAGTTGAGCATTTATTTTGTTCCTAACCGGCGAACATCATCCAGGAGACCAGGCCAGCGACCCCGATCAGCATGGCGAAGGCGTAGTGGTAGACGTAGCCGGTCTGCAACTTCACCACCCGGTTGGTGATGTCGATCACCCGGGCCGAGATGCCGTCGGGGCCCAATCCGTCAATCAGCCAGCCATCGCCCTTCTTCCACAAGAAAATGCCGAGCGCCTTGGCGGGATTGACCAGAGTGACGTCGAAGAGTTCGTCGAAATACCACTTGTTGAGCAAAAACCGGTAAAGCCCCTCATGCTGGGTGGCGAGCGCCTTGGGCGTTGCCGGCGAAAGGATGTAGAACCACAGCGCGACGACAAACCCCAACGCCAGCGCGACGACCGGCGCCGCCTTGACCCAGGCCGGCACGAGATGGATATCGGCCAGGATCTGGTTTTCCGGGACGGTGAATAGCGCATCCTTCCAGAAGCCGTCATAGCCCTGGCCCATGAAGACGCCAGCAAAGACGACGCCCGCCAAAAGTGCACCGGCGGCCAGAACATAGAGCGGCGCCAGCATGATCTGCGGGCTTTCATGCACGTGGTCCATGATTTCGGCGGCGGCGCGCGCCTTGCCGTGAAAGGTCATGAAGATCAGTCGCCAGGAATAGAACGAGGTGAAGACCGCCGC
>SMVA01351074.1_pt1 | contig 26061 bp, 24 predicted proteins | sample 2456451 | NCBI WGS metagenome assembly SMVA01 (sample SAMN11095933, study PRJNA526329) | marine sediment metagenome | biome: Marine sediment; feature: Surficial sediment; material: Deep marine sediment; isolation source: Hadal surficial sediment | place: Pacific Ocean | collected 2014-05 | depth... | reverse complement strand
GAGCAGGGTATAGACGAAACTCCAGAGTAATCCCATCACCAGATACATACACAGTGCTGCAAAAATGAGCTGGCTTGTCAGCGCCCTGGCTTCAAAAATGAACGAAAATATATGCATACAAATAAACGAAAGAAAAATGATCTGTAAAACACAGTTTGCGATGACTCGATACTTTTCCTGCATCAATCCAATCGGCCAGTTTGTAAATAATATTAACAAAACCATGACAACACCGACCCACACCATCCGCTGATTCGTCTTAGCCAGGTACACGCAAGACAGTAGTATCGTCATCAGGAATATTGAAGACAGGAACGTACTGTGACCCGTTGGAATTAACCCCGGTACCACCATCAGGACGATGAGACTCAAAAGCAACAATTCGAAACCGAACTTACGTGTTTGTTCTGGCATTGTCTTCTTGCCTTTAAAAAGTGGCAGTTTAGCTGTACTGGCTTCATACGCCAAACGCTGGCGGCTTTAGCCCGCCGCCAACAATCGATGAATCAGCTTATCAATCAGGGACTGGGGTGCAAACACGGCAGAGTCTTTGCCGGTACCTTACCCAGGCCCCCCGATGCACCGGTAATTAAAACCACGCTGGACATGACTACATTAGAGCCAACTTCGATATCAACGATTCTATTAGACCATTGAGATCAAGCTCTTCAGTTGTATGACCGAAGACGTAACGGTCCGGGCGAACGATAACTGCATCTGCATGAGAGAAAAGGCGATCGAAGTGGCCGCGTACTTCTTCGAGATTATCAATGCTGGTCGTAACAATATTAAGTTTCTCGAGCACCGCCTGATTCCCAGGTGTTATATCAAGTTGTGATGGCGACCGGGTGATGATGGAAAAACCACGGCCCAGACGATCGTCAAAACGGAACTCATTGCCATCCGCGTCTTTGACAATGGGTTGGCTAAAAAGGTAACCGGTTGAACCCTCGTCACTTACCTGTTCCAACATGATGACACCTTCCCTTATGGGAGGCGCTTCCCGACCCTGTCCATAACCTGCCGATTTTTTCTGAGCAAGGATCTCGGGTGGTTCTCTGCCTTGCCGTTCTGCAGCTTCCACAGCAGCCAGATGTTCCATGAGCTTTCCGACTGCAACTGCCCACTCAACCAGGTCCTGGGCGTGAGGCATGCGTTCTAACTGGTATGTATCAAGTAAGGTATCACTGGCAATACCCCGGATAACCATGGGCAATTTCCAGGCGAGATTGATCACATCGCGCATTCCCGCATTCATACCCTGGCCAAGGAATGGCGGTGTTTGATGAGCAGCATCGCCAGCAATGAAGATTCTACCCCTGCGCCACTCATCGGCAGTCGCCGCATGAAACTGGTATACCGCCTTGCGTCTTAAAGTATAGGTATGCCTGGGCGTCCACGGATCCAGTAACGCATAAATCTTTTCCGGATCGAGCATCTCTTCCCAGGTTTCGCCAGGGTTCAGTTTAAATTCCCACCGCCGAAAAGGATCCTTGGTGACAACGTGGGTAACGATTCGATCCGGGTCACACACCTGAAGAGTATCTTGATTCAGTGTATGACCGTCTCTTACCACAACATCAATCACCAGCCAGTCATGGTCGTATCCCAGGTCATGCCAGTTGATCTCAAGTGTCTTTCGCACAGCACTGGCGGCGCCATCGCAGGCCACCAGATACAACGCATTGATTGCCAAGGATTCCCCCGCGCCGGTATGGGTGCAAGTCAGCGTAATTGTAGAATCCGTTTCATCAAATGACGTGACCTCGTGCCCCAGGAAGGTATCCACGTTACTGTATGTTGCAACCTGGTCCCTGAAGTACTGCTCAATCTCAGGTTGATCAAACATCGATACTGCCTGCCAGCCATTGACGCCAAAGTCAGGCCACTCCTGGCCAAACATCCATTCGCGTTTCGAGTTAGCGAACCCTACCCGGTCACCCGGTCTTCGTTGCTGCAAAAGATTATTGAGTTCTTCTCCCTTACCTATTGTCTGGAAAGCACGTACGACTTCGCCGTCCATGCCAACAGCCCTGGGAAGGGGATAGATTTCTTCGGTTTTCTCGATCACTGCCACATCGAGCCCTGCATGCGCGAATAAAATCGCCGCAGCGGCGCCGACAGGCCCCATGCCAACGATGGCGACGTCGTATATTTTCCCTGTCATCTCTGAGGTCCCGTAAGGTCCCGGTCTAAAAGAATTGAGCAGCCTCGGCGGGTTCTTCCACCACTTCATTTTCAATATAGCCGAGCCCCTCAATTTCAACTTTCACCAGGTCCCCCACATTCAGTGGCGCTGGGGGTTTCTGTGCGAATCCCACTCCACTTGGGGTCCCGGTTGCGATAATATCGCCCGCCTCCAGGGTAAACGCGGTGGAGAGAAATTCGATTAACTCATAACAGTCGAATATCAAATCGTTGGTATTGGTCTCTTGCCGCAGATCACCATTAACCCAGGTTTTCAGTTGCAGGTTATGCGGGTCAATTCCCTCGTCGACAACAATTGAAGGGCCAATCGGGCAATGACTGTCCCAGGATTTGCCCATGGTAAAAGAAGGGGGCGAGCCACGCAGTTGCCAATCGCGCACACTCACGTCATTTAATACGCAAAGTCCGAAAATGACTTCACTGGCTCTGTCTTTCGGCACTCGTCGACAATCCTTGCCAATAATCACCGCCAGTTCTCCCTCGTAGTCCAGAGCCTTACTTTCATCTGACCAGTAGACAGGATCATAAGGGCCATTGGCGCTGGTTGATTGCTTGGTGAACACCAGCGGTATTTTGGGTATTTCCATATTGGATTCTTCTGCATGCGCCCTGTAGTTAAGCCCGATACCAATGATTTTGGGCGGCCGGCTGATTACAGCTTCCAGTTTCACCTCGGTGAGACTGAATTGAGGAACGCCTGATGCAGCCTCGAAGGCGGCGGCTTTTGCACTATCCCCGGCCTGGATAAAGCCAAGCATATCGGTTGGCAGATCTGGCTTAACATCGGAAAGATCGATTACGCTATCGCCCTTCAGGAGTCCAATTCGGGTGTTGTTACTTTCAGTAAATGTAACTAACTGCATGGATGTAACCTTTTAATTGACTATGTTCATAACTGTATGTAATCATTAATGACTGCAGTCAGTCAATAGAAAGTAAAGCCCATGAAGGCAATTAGTGCTGAAACCCCTGGTTTAAACCGTGTGGAACGGAGGAGACAGGATACCCGGGCAAGGATTCTTGCTGCGGCAGAGTCTTTAATGCGTGCAAATCCAATAGACAGCGTCACTATCCAGGATATTACCGATGCGGCCGATGTCGGTCACGGTTCCTTCTATCTCCATTTCAAGTCGAAGTATGAGGTCCTGGTACCCATCATCCACGCACATGCTGTTTCACTTGACCAAAAGCTGCAAAAAGTAATCCCAACCATTTCTGATCCTGCGGAAGTAATGGCAATGTCCGCTCGTTACATGGCACGAATGATCGTCGAAGATGAACTCTGGAAATGGTTTTTACGACACTCAGGCGTTCCTTCTGTGGAAATTCAGAAGGCGGTTGGACGCTTTAGTGACCGGGATTTTGAAGAGGGATATCGTTCCGGCAGATTCAAGGTCAATGATCGGATTGCCACCCGGGACTATGCATTCGGTGGTCTCGTGAATTGCCTTATGACGGCTTTTGACACGAAGGACCCAATCCAACTGATTGACGATGGCGCAGAGTTAATGCTTCGCGTATTCGGCCTATCGCCTGTAGAAGCAGCTGAAATCGCCCACCGGCAACTACCAAATTTAGAGGATGAGTTATGAGTGGTATACGAGACATATTGTACGTTCGCTTCAGCGTGAGCGATATTAAAAAGCAGGCATCATTCCTGACTGAATTTGGTTTTGAGGTTCGTAACGCTGGTCGTGAAAACTTTGATATCAAAAGTAAAGGAGATCTTCTCATCGCCCGTGGAACCGACCCAAGTAGCTACGTCTACATCGCCGAAAAAGGAGAAGATGCGTTTCTAGGACTCGGATTTGAAGCGGAGAGCCTTGAAGACCTGAATAGAATCGCCGCGATCGATTCCGTACCTGTTGAAGAAATCTCGGAATTACCCGGCGGCGGGTTACGCGCCCGATTAACCGACCCTGATGGCTTTACCGTCGATGTGGTATTCGGCATTTCGCATCCTGACGCACTTGATGTTCCTGAACGAAACGGCGTCAATACGGGTGAAATAAGACCGCGAATGGGTGAGCGCGTGGTATTGCCAGGCAGCAAGCAGATTGTAAAGCGGCTCGGACATTGCGTGATTAATGTTACCGACTTTCGAACCAGCGAAGCCTGGTACAAGGAACGAATTGGTTTCATCACCAGTGATGAAATATTTATTGGCGATGAGAGTAATACGCTGGGCGCCTTTTTACGTTTAAATCGAGGGCAGGAATATGTCGATCACCACACCATGTTTGTCGTAGGCGCGGGGCAACCGGAATTCAATCATGCAGCCTTCGAAGTAGCTGATTGGGACACCTTGATGCTGGGTCATGGTCGATTAACGGCAGCAGAATACCAACACAAGTGGGGTGTAGGTAAGCACTTACTAGGCAGCCAGGTATTTGACTACTGGAAGGACCCCCACGGCTTTACGCTGGAACATTTTACAGATGGCGATCTGTTCAATGTCTCTTTTGGCTCCCATAGACAGCCCATTGAAACCCTGATGGGCGTGCATTGGGGTCCGGAAGGTATGCCCTAGTTTGCAGGCATCCTCCCGGTTTTCAGTAAAGTACGGGCTGGCGTCTCAAAAGTGCATATCCCAGGATTATCAGGTAAGAACCTCTGCAAAATGGTATCATTTTGCAATACAACAAGATCAATCCCCACACAAACCAAGCAACAATATTTACACAATAATATTTACGGGCTCTGCCCGCCTAATAGAGAACCCACCATGCGTTTATCAACTGCTTTCATTTTTTCTGCTTCTCTCATCCTGGGCGGGTGCAGTACTTCCAGCCTGCAGACAGAGATAATACCCAGCGCGGACATTGACATCTCGAGCTATAAAACCTACGCCTGGGACAGACCGGCACTTATTTTGATCGGCGTTTTAGCCGGGGCTTCCAGTGTGGACCTTGAGATTAGAATCAAGAAAGCCATCGCTAAGCAAATGAGCAAGAAGGGATATCAGCTGGTCAAAGCCGATCAGCCACATGATTTATTGGTGTCCTTCCTGGTTGGGGCCGTAACGCAGACACAATACTCGCAACATGCATTTACAAAAGAACGCTGGGCCTACAATTCCACCTTTGTCTGGACCCAATCAAACGACACGCTCAAGGGTGCACTATCGATTATTATAAATGACCCAGACATCAAGGATGATATTGCCTGGCAGGGCACTGCGGCTGAAAATCTAAAAAACAATCCCAATCGGAACGAGGGAACCGTCGAGAAATTCGCAGAGATCATCCTGAGTTATTTGCCGCCTTCCCGCTAGCATTCAGGCAATCAGTGCATTTACGATGCTTAATGATTCATGCAGGCTAGAGCAAACTATCCGTTGTTAATTTACAAAACGATTCATCCAGACCCGCGACTGATTCCACCAACAGCACACCATCATAGTTGGCAGCAAACCCCACGACGGGGTCCGTCGAGACTCTGGCTTTTACGGTAACAGCAATGCCCTCATAGGGCCCTGATGTATTTTCCTTAACGAGACTTGTCAAGATATCCCTGTTAACAGGATCACCCACGACCCGGTAACAATTTTCCAGGTTACAGGAACAAAACGAACTTACATCAAGGCCCCAGGTATAGATACCCGAATAGTTCGAGGATTTTGAAGCATGATGGCAGGACGAGAGCGCACATAAGACGAGTAACAGATTAATGTGGCGCATGGCATCTGCTCGGTAATGACCTATTCAAAACAACCCATTGAACAGGAACCGGTATCTGGACAACACGGGTCTTTACTGCTTTCTTAACCATATGATCACCCTATCTCATTGAGTCAGGTGATTTGACGACATGGGATGTCTGGAAAGTGGGCAATGGGAGCCAATAAGAAGTCATTGTTCGACCGACCTGATTCGCATGTGGCCGGTTGCTGTCCGGAAACTTAACCGAGTGAGCGCTCACTTCCTTCCATGTGGTTGACAGAATGATTGATACTTAACTGTATAATGGCGTTTTCCTAACGCTGTCCGGAAATGCCTCGTTGAAACAATTTGAACGACCATCAACGTCCCTCACAGCTGTACTGGTCATGCTCTCAGCTTCCCCCAGTGCCCTGGCTGACAACTGGTTCGACTTTGTCCGGGAATATGACCTGAACAACCATGCCCTGGGTCTTGCACTCAGTACACGCCAGAATATCTACAAAGGATCAGACAATTCATCCTATCTCTACCCCTATCTCACTTCATTTCGGGCGGCGGCTTTAACGGACGACTGGATTGTTGTTGGCGAGGGGGATCTCGGCTTCAGATATGTCAACAAGACCGGCTGGACATTGGGGGCAGTGGGTCGAATCCAGACGACAGGACTGGCCGACAATGATCTACTTGTCGATATTGAAGAGCGTAAATGGACCCTGGAAATTGCGCCTGCCATCGGCTACCGCGGCTGGCCGGTTCATGTCAATCTCAAAACCTATTTCGAAGTAACGGACCGCCATCAGGGCACGATCAGCCAGTTGGAATTTTCGTATCCTCGTGGCTGGAATCGTGGCTTTCTCGTACCGGCGATAGAATTTATCCACCAGAGCAGTGACTATAGTGACTATTATTACAGTGTTGGTGACACGGAAACGGCACCTGGACGGCCAGCGTACGAGGCCGGCAGCGCTTCAAATTTCGCAATCAAGATTCAATGGGGATACGCACTCAGCCATCGCTGGCTTCTATCGGGCAGGATCAGACTCGAATACCTGGACGACGAAATCACGGACAGCCCCATCACTGACCGGGACAAGATCTGGTCGGCGAGTCTGGGGCTGGCCTATAACGCCAATATTTTTCGACCAAGAATAAACGATAATCCTCCTGTCTCAGTGCCGCGAATGGAATTTAAGATCTCGGTTCTTGATGATCACATCGATACCACCCTTACCGCTGACCCGGGAGGCTCGGATCCAGACATCGAAGCGGGTCTGGAAGACCTTCTGGGTCTTTCAGACAGAGAGACTGTCAGCCAGTTTGATTTTACACTTAGATTCGCAACCTACCATCGGCTGGAGCTCAGTTACGGGGATATTCGACAATCCGGCAGCACCACAATCAATAATTCGTTCAATATTCGAAATAACGCGTTTCAGGAAGGAATAACACTCAAGACGAAAATTGATACCCGGATCCTGCGATTATCCTATGGATACTCCCTGATGAAAGATGCGCAGAAAGAACTGGGAATCACTGCGGGGATTCACAGCACAAGACTGAACACGAGGCTCATTGTGCCTGAAACCGGCCAGGAAGTGAGTTTCGACAATATGCCGCTGCTTCCTGTGATTGGGGTCTTTGGTTCGGTGCGACTGGGTAAACACACATCACTGTCTGCCGAAATACAAATTTTCAGAATGGATTTTTATCGCTACGACGGTTCTCTCAATTACCTGCGCCTGGAATGGTTGCGGCACTTCGGCATATTCGACCTGGGTCTCGGCTATGCCTATTACTCGATGAACCTGGATTCACACTCGGATGAATTGCGAAGGTCAATAGAATTTCGTCACCGCGGACCCATCGTAAGTGGTACTTTCAGGTTCTAGTTTTCACAGAATTTTGACTTCCGCTCGTCAACAAATTGCGTCAACAAAATTGTCCGCGGGGGAGTCCTAAAATTTGTAACCCACTGATGTCACCACACCATAGTCGTCATTTTCTGCACCTTCTGGAGGGTCACTGAGATAGGAGTGGTAAAACGACAGGTCAAAGAACAAATCATTTACGATCTCGCGGCGAAAAGTCAGGTTAGTCTCTGCCCGGAACGTACTCGGGTCCTCCAGGAGTGGAAATATTCGCGTGTCAAAAGTAATATCACTCTCGGGAACAAGTGAGCGATGAAGATATCTGATCGTGATTTTTCCTTCACCGTTGGTCGAACCCGGTTCTGAACCAGTGAACGACTCCTTGGTTGCAACAAGCCCGAGCGTCAACGAAAACTGATTTTTATTGGTTTGCACAAGGTATCGACCCAGCCCGCCACCAACCACGAATCGTGAATCAATCCCCAACTCATCATTCTTCTCTTCACTCATCGTCCAATCCGTGAACCAGCGGTTTCCACGAAATCGCTGATAGTTCAATGCGATGACCCGGCGCTGGGTATCTTCCACTTCATCCTGGCTGGTTATACTGGCGTCAATCACCAACGCCATGAGGTGCTTGACTGTTCTATAGGAAACAGCCGCGTTTACTCTCCCCTGGGTCACTCCACTGGCTTTATCCGTATTAAATCCGAATGCAGCTGAACCTTCTAACCGATTGATAATTCGTTCATTCGTTGCGATGGGGACTATCCGGACAACTTCATGCATTTTGATCAAATCAGTATCGTCGCCAAAACCGACAGCGATTGATTGCACGGCTTCAGCCAGCTCCAGGTTGCCATGAAACTTGGAACCGGAAGAAACTTCAACCTCGATGTACTGATTGCTGGTCAATGACGTAACGTCCTCCCAGTCAATGTTGACCGTACCCATTGAGTCCGTCGAATATTTCAGTAAACCAAACTCCAGCGACTTGATTTCGCCGGTAACCGCATTACCATTTACCAGCACAACAATGTCGGTTTTTGGTGCCGGCAACCCGGTTATGGATGTGAGAACTATTATTCCAGTGAGAATAACCCGTGAGTACGATTTCATCGACATCGCAAAAACATCCTAAAAAGTAATTTCGGGGAAAATGATACAGATTTCCTGAATATGGGCAATAAACTTGCGGAATTACCTGACTGGCAGAAGTATGGACTATTGAGCTGGCGCAGGGTGTTACCGATTAATCAGCTTCCAATCTCCTGATTCCTGCTTACAGAGCATGTATTTTCCGTCAAAGGTCTGCCCGGACCTGTTGATGATGCTGAAAGCAGTTTCGCGGCAAGTCGATCCATTTATTTCGGCTGTCGATAGAGGAATGACCACGCCGGAGTTTCCCGTTTTCTTAAAGACCCAGGACACGGGTGTCCCATCGGTTTCATTATCCAGCGCATCAATTGCTATCTCATTGAGATAAGACCAGTCTTCAGAAGTGAACGAACTTACCGAGGTCTGGGAAAACTGCCACTGGTGCTCGTTATCACAAAAATCAAACCGGTATCTTTCCGGTGCGCGATCTGCTTCGCCAATTTTGAACAACACTCTCCTGCAGGTTGTGGAAGCATTGTTAACGTAGGTCGCCCGGAACAATACCCGCGCAGAAATCTTCCCGGACACGGAGTGCCACTCGAGCACAGTACCATCTTTGGCACTCGTCATCGCGTCTGAAACCAGTGCCTTGAATTCGGTCATTTCAGCTTCTGTAAACCTGCTGAGCACGCTGTTCTTAAGAAATCTGAGATTCATCGCAGACGACGTTGAAGCGAGCAGGCACATGAAGAGCAGTACAATGAGACGATTCATCGGCGATTCTGATGTTAAAAAACCATAGGCAGTCTGGATCGGACTTGAGGCAACGTCAATAGTTTATGCCGTGAGCCTCGTAACTTTGCTACAATCTTCCAGTTTCCCATCGATAAGGATTCAAATGATGAAGTATAGATTGTTGTTCTGGCCGATATTGCTTTCCTTTTCTTCACCGCTGGTTGCAGATTATGAAGCACTGCCTACATTTCAAGCAAAAGATGTCCTTCCTGCACAACTCCTTAAGGGTCCAAATCACCAGGTACAGCCGTTAGTCACCAGCAATGGTTTTCAGAACATATATGTCGTGGAGAGTAGTTACGGAAATTTTGAGGCAACAGGATCCTTAAGTCTCCGGAAAAACATTCGCGAGGCCGATGCATTCGCCTATTTGGAAGCCATGTCCAAAACCAAGGTTTTTATTAGTTCCCTCGGCGCTGCCGGTGTTGACGCAACGGTGGCCATTGCCAAGTCATTTACAACTCCAATTGAAACAGTAAAGGGAATATCCGGCGGCGTAACGAGACTTTTTTCTGGCTATGTAACCAGTACAAAAAGGGGTATTTCTACTTCTCAGAAGATGTTGGATGGGTCTGGTGATGAAATGAGTCCTGAGGAATTCAAAGAGCTTAATTATCTCGTTAGCGACACTGAGCGGAAGTGGGCAAAAGATCTAAAAACTGATCCCTATACAACTAATATCACACTGAGAAAGGCGATTACTCAAATGGCGGTCGTTGATTATATCGGTGGTCTGCCGGTATCCTTTGCGTTGCCAGCAGTCGGCTCTGTTGCAATAAGCGTATTGCAGGAACTTGGCGATAAAATTTACCTTCAGAGTGCCGATGAATTAGAAGTGGAAAATCGAGCTTGTCTAAGCGATGCCGGAATCAAAGCAGAAACAATTGAAGCATTTTTCGCTTCAACCTCCATGACACCAACAATGGATACGATCTTCTGTGAGGCCCTGAAGCGCCTGGATGGCGTTAAGAATCTGGACCTGCCGGCAAACCAGCTAGCCCAGGCTGCCTCATTCGAAGAGACTCGATTTCTCCTGAACGCTGTTGGCCTCCTGGCATGGTACCAGCACGAGCACAACAGCATTGATCGAATCACTTCCAGAACCCGTATGCCGTTCGGCGTAACAAGCAGCAATGAGCTTGTCGCCATGGTGCCAGGGGACTTTGTTATCTGGTCAGCCGAACTCGAATCAAACCTTAACCAGCTGGATGACGAAGAACGGCCCTACACCAGCAAATCACTCTGGATGCTCGGCAGGACGTCAGATCAGGCCCATGGTGAGTTTGTGAAGCGAGGATGGGTTATCCACGACCGCACAAACAACGCACAGATGGCCGCTTTCTATGACAAAGGTTTGATAGCGATGGAAGAATCCCCGGAATCAGTGGAAAGGGAATAAATAATTCATCCAGGATGCCATCCTCAGCAATATTTTCCTCATAATCGCCACGTGGTGAAAGTGCTCGCTGTAGATCGCTGCCTGCGCAAACGAACCACCAGGCATTCTGTCCACATATTGTTCAAATTTCTCATCCGTTATTCTAATGGCCACCGGTATTCGGCCTGGTTTCGTATTGTTAGTCGGGCTTACCAGCGTGCCTGAGGCAACGATTTGCCCTTCAACCATGGCAGGCAGCATAAATAACACGGTAGCCGCAAACACCTGGCCAGGCAGTCCATCAAAGGCAATTTCAGCTTCATTACCCGCCTCCAGTCTCAGCAAACTGTTCTGCCGAAACCAGCCGACATAATAAAGTTCTTCCTGATGGACAAAAATCATCACTGGCCGAATCGGCATTGCCACGGCCATCATGCCGGGCCTCAGCGTTACCTGGGTAGCGTAACCGTCAGTCGCGGCCAGCACGACTGTTTCCGACAGCCTGAATTCAGCGGTCGCCAGCTGCGCCGTTATGCTTTCGACTTGAGTCCGTGCCAGGTCCACATCGCGCTGCCTGCCCACCCCTCTTGCCATAATTTCTTCTGCCCGGCTTAAATCTTCCAGGGCGAGCACAAGTTGTGGTTTTAACGCATCAACGTCGTTCTGGTAAGGTCTCGGATCGATTCGAAATAACTCATCCCCTTTTTTTAATAGCCTATTTCCGTCAGCCGCAACAGAAATCACCTTTCCTGATACCGCGGGCACGATGGGTGTTGTAACAAAATAGGCCCTTGTGATTTCTGAATAGGGATGGTTATAGTTCATGATGAAGATGAGCCCACCAATCAGAAATATTCCCCCTAGTGCGGCTGTCGGCACTGTCCATTTGGTAAGCGGTATCTTAAATACCTTGAATACAACGATACAAATGGCGGTATAGGTTAGAATGAGTAACAGATCCATTATGACTCTCCTCCGATATTCTCCAGCTTCTCCATTCGTTCGGATAAACCCCGGATTTCAGACTTCAATTCATCAAGATTGTTTTCGGTTCCTGCCGCGGAGAATCCCCAACCACGATCCTCCCGGTAAAGTGTGGCCCAGATCCAGAGAAATGGCCACATCACGTGTAGTGTGAACAGACTGACCCAACCTGCCACGTGTATCGCATCCTGTTGAGGGTGGTTACGATGTTTTGCGATCTCGTAGGGGATATCGTGAATGGCGATAACACCATAGAAAAGGGTAAGAGCAACGAAAAACAGGATAAACAGGGCGATGTAATCCAGCATTTGTTAGTGACCCTCAATGGACTAGTGCAAGCGACAGAAGTCTACCATGGCAGGCGCGAATGAACACGACGTTCACCACTTTTCACCAGCCGCCGTATTCCCCGTCCGGGTATCCCGTCGCGCCGACTTATTTATTAACAGCCACAGCGCGATGAAAAACATGCCAGCTATTGATCTTGAACCCAGTTTGTCGTCAAAGTGATAGAACGCGTTCTATTAACCAGAAAGAGGCAAGACTTCCGATGCAGTAGGTTGCCAGTCTCTCAGTGCGTTGCAGAATCGAAACTGATGTCATTCTCTTGCCGAGCTCGTTCACGGCAAAAACTGATAGAACGAAAAACAACTGCCCAACCTCAACACCCACATTGAAAAATACCAACGCCAGGGGAATCGCGTCAGGGGGCAGGCCAATTTCTGACAGTGCACCCGCGAAACCAAACCCATGCAGCAAACCAAAAATAAATGCAACCACCCAGGGAGCCCGACTCGCCAATCCCACTCGTCCACGTTGCTTGTGAATGATCTCTGCCGCGAGAAATACAATACTAAGCGCAATGACCGCCTCAACAGGTGGTTGTGGAACATGGACAAAGCCAAGCGTTGCCAGCGTCAGCGTAATGCTATGTGCGAGCGTGAATGAGGTGACCGTGACGATTAGCTCACGCTTGCTACCGATGATCAGCAGTAGCGCAAAAACAAAAAATAAATGATCAATACCTCCCAGTATGTGCTCAAACCCTAACCATAAATAGGTGTTGGCCACATTATCATCGGCGCCTTGAAGCGGAAGCTCGTAGTATGGTGCAGCAGGCACCAGCCTGTTCGTGAACCACAACTTGTCTAGCTTCTGCACCCTTACCAGAACATCGGTGTTTGTCTTTTCCAGTCCGGCAATATGCAGCCGTTTACCATATATGCCACCTGGGCAATGCACCCTGGAACGGGTAATCGTTGCGCCATTCAATACCTGTTTGTCCGGTGGGGAAGTTGCTTTGCAATTCTTCGGCAGGACAAGTTGAAGCTGGATTCTTGGGTCCTGTGGCACTTTCCACAGGACCGAGTAAAAGTCTCCGTCCTGTTCAATAATTTGCACAAAGGCGGGTCGAATCTCATCGCCTGAAGCGGCCGAGACATACAGAACTGCGACGAGTAAGGAGCAGAAAAATTTCAAGACTAAGAACTCTCACCGATGACAACAGTGTATTTTTTTCGGAGCGCCTCGTAGAAGTTACGGTTTTGCTCCTTCCCCTTTTCCTCTAACCAATCGTAGACCAGCTTTTCCCTTATATCTTGTAACCTGGGCGGCGGCTCGGAAACGATGAACTCAACAAACACCAGATGCACACCAAATCCTGAAACGAGAGGACCATGCCAGCCCTGGCTAGTATTTTCAAAGAGTTGATCTGCAAACGCCGTTCCAAAGTTGCGCTGAACATCACGTCGGGAGTTCATTTGGTAACTTGAGGGCAAGAGAAACCGATCACCCAGTTCACTGAGATCGATTTCGCTTAACCCGACGGTCAGCTTTGCCAGCAGATTGGCGGCATCACCAACCTCGTCCTGCCGTCGATCCGGATTAAAATAAATCTGCGAAAAGGAGATGCGATCAGGTTCCTGATAATATTGGATGTTCTCTTCCAGGAATCGCTGCAGCACTTGTTCATCCGGTTTGGTTATATCGACCAGGTCACTGAACAAGAACTCCATTTTCTGCGCCAGACGGCGTTCAACGACTGAATCATGCCGGTCCAGGCCAAGTGCTTTCGCTTCACTGGCAAGAATTCGATCGCGAATGACCCGGTCGAGTAAATTCTTCATTTCCTCATCACCAGGAGCGCGGTTACGGCGTTTTGTCCACTGTGCTTTCAGGCTTTGCAACTCACCCGTTGAAATAAGGATACGGTTCTTTATATCCGTCGAATCATTGTGATAGGCATAAACAACGAATAACAAACCGCCAATGAACAGGAAGTGCACCAGCGGTTCGCTTAACCATTTACGTATATTGAATTTTTTCAATGTCAGCTAGTTCTTGTCTGGATTTGAATATCGAGCGGCCTACACCTCGCGCGGCGTGCATTCTACCTTCTTGATTCAACTGGAAGATACATAATTTACATAAATAGGGCAGAAAGCAAAAAGGTCAAATAAAGGTCCAGGGTACCTGGCAGGAGCGGGGTTGATGCAAAATAGAGCCAGGCACCAATGGCACTTACCTATGCGCTAACTAATTCCTGTTCGGAAAGCAGCATATTTGATCCAAAAATGCAGAACTGGAACATCGTTAGCCATATGAAACTATCACTTAAAGAAGGAAGGGGCCGCCGAGGTATAGCGCTCACAATTCCACTCGCAGACAGGAACTAACCAGATCTTGTCCGTTTTTAGCCTACTACTCAGCAATGTATGCACAATCTCTCTTTGCTCATGGCCACCGCATCTTCAGAAAACGCTTCCGGATTCTGAATAATTACCTGCTCAAAAAGAAACTCTTCAAGTCCGAGGTTCCTCAACTTGATGAATCCATCAGATCTCGTCCTTTTCTGTACCATTGTTTCAACCGTTTCGATAAAACCATTTTCCGCAATTTGCGGCCGAATTCTTCCTGCATACTTATTTTTTAGCGTTTGTTCATAAGCGGCAAGACATACCTTTAACTGTTGAATGATTTCCAGGTGATCCATATCCCTTTCATGTTGGGACACAATTTCATGACTATTTAATTCAGTGCGGATTTCAACCATTCGGCGATTCACCACCGCCACCAGTTCTTCAATTTTCAGGCGCATGACATTCGCCATAAATCGCTCACACTTTTCCAGGGTAGGAATACTAGCGATCAGCTTTTTCTGTTCATCGATATTGTAGTTTTTCGTATCTCTGTTCATTGTTCCTTTCATTGCACTGGTTCCCTGAATTTATTAGTGGGTGGATTGTGCTGGTTTTTAGTCCACCGCAGCGCCAGCGTGCGGCCAACAAGGGAACAACCCCGGACTATTCTCTAATGTAATGTGTTTTCTCTCTACCACACCGCCTATGAATCAGGCGTTTCCGGTGATTCGCGGATGGATATCTCATCGTAAAAACACTGGTTCAGCCTGTCAGGCGTCCCCTAAATCCTGGTTCTTACATCACGAAATCCCGTTGTCTTGTTGTTGACAGGATAGATACTAATTCCTGGTAAGATGAATAGTGGTGCCTGCAAGCCAGAAAACCGTCTCTGCAGGGTGAACACCATTCCAAGTGTTAGGATCCAGACTGGCGCCAGGGTAGGAAAATGTTGTCTCTGGTTGAACTTGATCTCGGATGAAGTACAATTGCCGCCCTGATCCTGCCTGACCCTGCCTGATAATGGTTCACAACGAAATGAATCTAATTCAATCAATCCATCGCAATTGTGCTAGAGGATTCCGACGCCTGACAATGAACAAACAGTCCAGATTCCACTCAATTACTAACAGCCATTATATGAGGCGCACTCTACGAGTCTCCATGCTAGTTACTGCCTGCCTGATGAGTACAATGCCTGTCAATGCAAGCGGACAGCAAGAACAACACTCACGCCAAATATTCCGTGAAGTGACAGAGACCTATATCGATCGCAGTTACGGCTTTTCTATCGAACTTGCCCGAGACTTCAAATTATCCAGTGAACAACAGGACCTGCTCTTTTTTAAATCGCCGGAGCGAGTTGGTACCGTCATCATCAGACCCAGGCCAGGACTAACCCTTTCTACTGTACAGGCAGCCATGCGCAATGGATTCGAATCCAAGGTGATTACCCTGGTGCCAAAGGGTGTCCCAATGACGCTCAATGTGAATGGTGGACAGGGCATGGCGATGGAAGTTTCCGGAAGCATCGAAGGCAGGGAAGTCCGGGGAACCATGGCTGGAATCTTTGGCGGTGATCAACAGGGTTATATGGTGCTGGTAGGCTCAGTGAGGGAACGCTGGCCGGGTTTTGAGAACAGCGCCCTGACAATGTTAAACAGCTTCTCCATCAATCCTGTAGAACCAGGGTACGAATTTGAGCGTTGGCAACAGCGACTAATGGGTAATAGTCTCATCTTCGTCCAGGGTTACGGCAACTATCATGTTGGCGGAGGATCGGTCTCGGAATACCAATTCTGCAGCGACGGTACCTTTAAACAGCGAACGGATACATCCAATACCTACACCGGTGCATGGAGGCGATCAACCTATGGTACGACCAGCAAGAGTAAGGGCACCTGGCGAATTCAATATCGGGACCGTTTACCCGTGCTAACGATGTACCAAAAAAGTGGCAGCCAGAACCTGCCAATCACCGACAAAGAAGGTTATGTATTTCTCGGGGGTGCACCCTACCGTTTTGCGCAGAATACCCTGTGCCCATGAAAAACGAATAATTTGGATTACGTTTCGTTAGAAATTGTTTGCAGTGGTATTAACAAATCAGGTGAATAAATGACTTACAAAAAATGTGTGTTCATTATAGTGGTGCTTCTGTTCGGTTTTTCTCTGCACGCCGCGGAGAAACCAAATATTCTGATAATCTGGGGCGATGATATTGGGCAGTTCAATATCAGTGCCTATAACATGGGAGCGATGGGTTACAGGACACCCAATATAGATCGTATTGCCAATGACGGTATTATTTTTACCGATGCCTACGGTGACCAGAGTTGTACCGCGGGGCGCGCCGGATTTATCACCGGGCAGCACCCAATCCGAACCGGCCTGACCAAAGTGGGTTTGCCGGGTGCAAAAGAGGGTTTGCACAAAGATGATGTGACGATTGCGGAATTGCTAAAACCTCATGGATACGCAACTGGCCAGTTTGGCAAGAATCATCTGGGCGACCTTGATGAGCATTTACCAACTAATCATGGTTTCGATGAATTTTTTGGCAATCTGTATCATCTAAATGCTGAAGATGAGCCGGAGCATCCTGACTATCCAAAAGATCCGGCATTCAAGAAACAATTTGGTCCTCGCGGCGTTATCCATAGCCTGGCCGATGGAAAGATCTCCGATACCGGTCCATTAAATAAGAAACGCATGGAAACGATCGATGAGGAAGTTCTCAGCAAGACGCTGACCTTTATTGACAAGGCGCACAAGGCGAAGAAGCCCTTCTTTGTTTGGTTTAACACAACCCGCATGCATGTCTGGACAAGATTAAAGAAAGAGTCAGTGGGCGTTACCGGGCAGGGATTGTATGCAGACGGTATGGCAGAACATGATGGCCACGTAGGTAAGCTATTGGACAAGCTGGATGACCTGGACATCGCCGATAATACTATCGTGATGTATTCAACCGACAATGGTGCTGAGCTTATGCTCTGGCCTGATGGCGGCTATACTATCTACCGCGGCGAGAAAAACACAAATTGGGAAGGCGGATACCGTGTGCCAATGATGGTGAAATGGCCAGCCAAAATTAAAAAAGGCCAGGTTTCCAATGAAATCATATCTGTGATCGACTGGATGCCTACGCTATTGGCAGCGGTGGGTGATGATGATGTTAAGTCGAAGCTCAGACAAGGCATGCAGGTAGGCAACCGGCGATTCAAAGTCCATCTGGATGGCTATAATTTCCTGCCGTACTTCACCGGCACCAATACAGAAGGTCCTCGTAAAGAATTTATCTATTCTTCTGACACCGGGGAAATAGTGGCGATCCGAGACGGCGACTATAAAATGGTCTTCCGCGAACAGCGCGCTCACGGCCTCGAAGTGTGGCAGAATCCCTGGGCTGTTTTGAGAGCGCCGAAGATATTCAATCTGAGAATGGATCCACTTGAACGCATGGATCACGATTCCAATAATTATGCCCAGTGGTATGCTGAGCATATGTTCTTGATCGCTCCAGCGCTGACCAGAGTTGGCCAATTCAAGGCGACGTTCAAAGACTTTCCACAGCGGCAAAAACCCGGCAGTTTCGTACCCTAGCGCCTGTTCGGCGCCCTGCTTCCACAAACACTTTTTCACAAGACACTTTTTCACAAGAATGGGTTTCAACGATGACCGAGACACTCGAAGGAATCAACCAGCTAAAACGACAGATGCAGCTATCCGTGCTTGGGCAGGAACATGTCGTCGATAGCCTGATTATCGCCATGCTGGCCAATGGCAATGTACTGCTGGAAGGATTGCCCGGTACTGCTAAAACGCGATCTATCAAGACGATGGCTAAGGTGATGCAGGCAGATCTGGGCAGAATTCAATTCACCGCAGATCTGCTTCCTTCCGATGTTACCGGGACTGAGATATTCCAGGAAGCAGGCGGCAAACAATTGCTGACGTTCCAGCCGGGACCCATTTTTAATAACCTGGTGCTTGCAGATGAAATCAACCGCGCACCAGCGAAGGTTCAAGGCGCTTTACTGGAGGCAATGGAAGAACGCCAGGTAACTGTCGCTGGCGAAACCCACAAGTTACCTGAACTATTTATGGTACTGGCCACGCAGAATCCAATCGAGCAGGAAGGCACCTATCCCTTACCGGAAGCACAGATGGACCGTTTCCTGATGAAGGTCAATATTGACTATCCGGATGAAGAGACGGAATTAGCTGTTGTTCGATTAGTTCGCGGTGAAGAGCAACCTCAATCTACCGACGAGCAAGTTAAGGTTTCCCAGGAAGTTGTATTTGTCGCCCGAAAAGAAATCCATCAATTGCATGTATCTGAGAATGTCGAGCGATACATGGTGGCACTGGTCATGGCGACCCGTGAGCCAGGCCGTTATGACAGCCAACTCAGAGACTGGATTGAAATAGGCTCCAGCCCCCGTGCTTCTATCGCGCTGGACAGATGCAGCCGTGCTTATGCCTGGATGCAGGGTAAAGACTTTGTTGATCCGGATGATGTTCGCAGTATTATTCATGCTGTTTTGCGTCATCGCCTGATACTGAGCTACGAAGCAGTGGCCGAGGGGATCAGTACGGACCAGGTAATTGATGAAATCGTAAAGCAGGTCGCGGTTGTTTAATCATCGCCATAACGGTGGTCTCAATGCATGACGATAGTATCTATGCCAGCCTCAAAGCACTGGTTGCCCTGCAACACCAGGCCTCAGGATTCAGTTTTCTACCTAAACAGCCGGTTCACAGTATCCTGTCTGGGCGCCACACATCACGCTTGCGTGGCCGTGGGCTGAACTTTGAGGAATTACGGCATTACCGCCCAGGTGATGATATTCGCACCATGGACTGGAAAGTCACTAACCGAACACGTAAACCGCATGTGAGGGTTTATACAGAAGAAAAAGAGCGGCCGGTACTGCTGGTGGTAGACCAGCGGATCAGTATGTTTTTTGGCAGCCAGTCGAAAATGAAATCTGTTATCGCCGCCGAATTGGCCGCCCTCTCTGCCTGGAGGGTCCTGTCAGTGGGGGATCGTGTCGGTTCGCTGGTATTCAACGATACTCAGATTATTGAAACCAGACCGCACCGCAGCCGCAAAACCGTCATGCAGATCCTGCACAATGTATTAACACTTAATCACGAACTGAGCGCAGAATATACTGACTCGCAAAATGACGCACAACTTAATCTCGTACTCAAGGAAACTGAACGCCTCAGCGGTCATGATTACCTGGTGGTGATTATAAGCGACCTTAGCGGCTGGAACGAAGAAACCGTGAAACGCATCAAGCGTCTGGGTCGGCACAACGATGTGATGGTATCACTGGTTTTCGATCCGTTAGAAAAGACATTGCCAGAGCGCAGCCACCTTGTCCTGAGTGATGGTGATTTACAAATCCAGGTAAATGCAGCCCAGGCAGGTCTGGGGGAGCAATACACAGAGCATTTCGAGAGTGGCGTTGAACATCTTCAATCTGAACTTAGAAAGCATGGCATACCGGTCATTCCAATGAATACCACCGAGACTGTGCTGAACCAGATCAGGCAGGCCATGGGTGAGCGATCAGGCACTCGTTCACGATGAACTTCACCTTGCCCATTACGATGTCCCTCACTTCGTCCATCGGAACCAGCGTTGCGTCCACGGATGCTATCGAAACAACGGACACTTTCGGCAACTACCTGATCCACGGGATCGATGAAATCATGCTGCCGCATAGCATCTCCTGGTGGCCAACCGCGCCCGGATGGCAGGTGCTTGGTGTTATTGCCGCCCTGTTGCTCATTGTGAAGGCAAGCCGGTTGGCAATACGTTGGTGGCGCAATCGTTACCGTCGTGAAGTATTGCGCCAGTTAACCTCTGTGCAACGGCAGGCAGACAATCGCTTGCAGGATGTCGTGGCGACATTGCCGTATTACATGAAGGTCACCGCGTTACACGCTTATCCGCGAAAGGAGGTTGCCAGCCTGAGTGGTGATAACTGGTTGCGGTTTTTAGATTCTCACTACTCGGGGCCACCCTTTTCTGGCGGCATCGGAGAAAAGTTGTTAGACGTCGCCTATCTACCTCCCGGGCAATGGCAACTAACTGAACAGGAGAGTGACAAACTGATCGAGATGTCGCGCCGCTGGATCGCCAAACACAGAGTAGGCGCTTATGTTTGAATTTGCGAATCCGTGGATGTTTGTCGTTCTGCCGCTGCCGATATTAGTTTACCTATTGTTTCCTGCCTACAAGGAAAGCCAGGATTCCATTCGGGTGCCTTTTTTTCAACGCCTTGTGCAACTGACCGGTCAGACACCAACCAGGGGTGCTGTCATATTGCAGCGAGTCCTGTTTCAAAAACTCTGGGTACCAATAACGTGGGTACTGCTGGTATCCGCCCTGGCCGAACCAGTATGGCTGGCAGATCCAATCGAGCAGACGAAGTCAGCACGAGACTTAATGATAGCGGTAGATTTATCTGGGTCCATGGAAACGAGGGATTTTACCTCGGCTGATGGAAAACAGATATCCCGGCTGGACGCAATCAAGCTGGTCCTGGCAGAATTCGCGCAGCAGCGACAACATGATCGACTCGGGTTGATCGTGTTTGGTGACTCACCTTATCTGCAGGCACCCTTTACGGATGACCACCGGACCTGGCTCACGTTGCTCGAGGAAACAGAGATCGCAATGGCCGGACAAAGCACCATGTTCGGCGATGCCATTGGCCTGGCGATCAAATTATTCGAAAGCAGTGAAACTGACAACCGGGTGTTGATTGTGCTCACCGACGGTAACGACACAGGTAGCAGGGTACCGCCGATTGAGGCAGCAAAAGTCGCCGAACGCAAAAACGTCACTATTTATACAATCGCCGTTGGTGACCCGGAAACGGTGGGTGAAGAAGCGCTGGACCTGGATGTACTACAGTCGGTCGCCAATATTACCGGCGGCGGCGCCTACCAGGCACTGGACAGGAGACAACTACAGCAAATCTATGCGGACATTGCCGAACTTGAACCTGAAGAATATGAAACGTTAAGTTTTCGACCTCGTTTCAGCCTGCACCATTATCCACTGGTGATCATTGTCACAGGTTATCTCTTATTTTTTGGCCTGATGACGCTTCGAACCCGGCCAGATAGAAAGCAGGGTGCCGATGACCGTTCCTATGACTGAAATTCTACAACCCTACCTCGGGCAATTTGCCTATTTTCATTTCCTGCGCCCCTGGTGGTTGCTGGCATTAATTCCCTTCCTATGGACGCTTCGTTATTTGTGGACAGCGCGTAATCCTGTCGGTAAGTGGCGTAAAGTTATTGCACCACATCTATTGAAAGCGCTCCTGGTTCGCCACGGTCGGGCGAACTGGTTTAATCCCGTTAATGTCAGCCTGCTGGTCCTTATACTATCAATTACCGCATTGGCCGGACCAACCTGGAAGCAGCAGCTCTCACCTTTTACAGAGGATATCGCTGCGCTTATTATCGTGCTCGATGTTTCATCTTCGATGCAGCAGTCCGATGTTCAACCTTCACGCCTTGAACGAGCAAAACAAAAGGTACAGGATCTACTGGCATTACGACCGGGTGGCCGTATCGGGTTGATTGTTTTTTCCGGGACCGCCCACAGTGTCATTCCACTGACCAATGATCCTGATGTCGTCAACAATTTCCTCAACGCAATCGTCGCTGAAATGATGCCGCGAAAGGGCAAGTTTCCCGAAAAAGCGCTGCCCATTGCCGAGACGATGTTACGTGATTCTACTGTGCCCGGAACCTTGCTGTTGATTGGTGACGGCGTTAGCCCGAATACGGGGAAAGACTTCGACGAGTATTTTTCCTCACAAGATCACCAATTGCTGGTGCTGGGCATTGGCAGTGATTCAACCGCTGCCGGTGAAGAAGAGACTGGCCTGATTCCACTTGAAAGCGCGGCCCTAAAAAAACTCGCCAGTAACAACGCCGGGTATTATCAGAATCTAACGTTGGATAAGGAAGATGTGAAAAACCTGAATCGCCGGATTAACAACTACTTCGTGATCGTTGATGATGGTACCCGGCCCTGGGTCGATGCAGGATATTACCTGTTGTACCCCATTGCGCTGATCATCCTGCTCTGGTTTCGAATTGGCTGGACCTTGCACTGGTGTATCACAATGGCAATTGTGTTGGGTCTTGCTTCATCGCCACGGGTGTTGGCAGATGAAACTTCAATTACCTCAGTTATTAAAGAACAGCGCCTGGCCTCTCGCTTTATGGCGCTCTGGTTAACGCCAGATCAACAGGGAAGGTACTACATCGAAAAAGGTGACTACCAGGCCGCTGCGGTGAGTTTTGAGAATATCGCCTGGCGGGGCATTGCATATTACAGGGATGAGAACTTCAAAGCTGCCGCTGAAATGTTTTCACGCATCGAAACGGTCGAAGGATATTTTAACCTGGCGAATGCACTGGCCCATGGACGAAACTACCTGTTGGCAGTAAAGACGTACAACAAGGTCCTGGCGCTGGACCCTGAAAATGAAAGTGCACTAAAAAATCGGGACAGGCTGCAAGAAATTATCGATGAAATTAATCTGTTAAGTGCAAGCCAGAGAGCAGAGGAAGGTGATTCATCCAGAACCCTGGGCGAAGATGAACCACAAACGGCTGATGGTGCTGAGCGCCAGGTTGTGGACAGGCGTGAAGTTCAACAACTAACGGCTGAAGAGCTGTTGCTGGATGATCAAATAGATGAACTCTGGATGCGCCAGGTGCAAAAAGATCCATCACGATTTCTATCTGTAAAATTTTATATGCAGTTACAACACCAGGACAGCCTTGAGCGAATAGAAGGCAGCCCTGAGCGAAAGGAACCCAGCCTTGAGCAAAAGGAAGACAGCCTTGAGCGATAATAAGACAGCCTTGAGTGATAATAAGACAGCCTTGAGCGCCGTTAGCCTGAAATTGAACCTGAGGTGTCTTGCTATCATCATCCTGTGCTCGCTTTCAGCGGTCTCCAATTTTGCGGTCTCAGCACCGACTTTGAAGGACCTGTATCAGGCCGACAAGCTTAGAATAAAAGCCTGGATCGATCCCCGCGAAAATATCATCGCTCGACAGCAAGTCAAGCTGCAGATAGAGATCGCGACAGATAAATGGTTCAGCGGCGGCACCAGGGTCGGCAATTTTGAAATCAAAGACGCTATCCTCCTGCAGCGCGAAAATTTTGCCCTGAATTCCTCGCGAAACGAAAACAACGCAAGCTGGACAGTACAGCAGTGGACCCTGGTTGTTTATCCTCAACGTGGTGGTGTGTTTGAAATTCCCGCCATTCCTGTACAACTGTCAATCGCCGGAGAAAACCTTGAATCCATCGTCGGTGAATTGCATACAGAACCCTTCAGCTTCGCCGCCAGCTTACCCGAACCCATGTTTCAGGGGATGCTGGAAAAGACAAGCTGGATCGTGACAAGTCGTTTCAGGATTAACGAGCGTTTTGATAAAACGTTCGATGACCTGAAACCGGGAGATGCCATTGTACGTTCGATCAACATGTCGGCGATCGACCTTCCCGCAATGATGTTGCCGGATATCACCCTGGACAATCTACAGGGGATAGCTGTTTATCCAAAACCACCACAATTGACCGACAAGGTGAATCGTGGCAGTTACCTGGCAGCGCGATCACAGATCATTACCTACGTCTTCGAGAAACCCGGCGATTATGAATTGGCAAAGCAGACGTTTTACTGGTGGAACCTGGAAACCGATACATTCGAAACGATAGAGCTCGAAGCCAGGGTCATGAAAGTCCACGATTTCGCCGAGATCGCAGATGGCGCTAACCCGGAGCCTACGGCTGACTGGCAACATAAAATTATCGGTCTAATCCCTGTAGTGGCAAAGACAGGGTTCGTACTCATGTTGCTTGCCATCGGCTGGGCCCTACTCCGCAAACTTGGTAAAACGTCAGCGGGAACCAGGCCAAAGCAACCCGGGAAGCTTTCTGAGCGGGCCCTGCGTAAACAATTCGAAACGGCCTGCCGAAAGAACAACTTACGGCAGGCGCTATCACTATTTTATCAGTGGCTGGACAACTACGGTGGAAAGGCTTTCAACGGTTCGGTTGTCGAACAACTGAATGAAATCAACCGGACCCAGCTTACGCAGGCATTCAGAAACATCATGCGGACCATCTACACGCCAGAGCGCAATAGAGAAATTGATCTCAGGTTGTTTGCCGATGAATTCATCAATGAACTGAAAAAGCTGGGCGGACCTGGCAGTTCCAGCCGTTTCAGTGTTGAATTGAAGTTGAATTGAAGCGGAATTAGCCTGATGGCGGCGGCTTAACCGGGCCCGTCGCCATCACTTAACAATCGTTTCAATTCCACCTGCAACCTCTCACATTCTGGTTCGGTCTCCCGGTAGATCTGCGATGCTTTCTGAAACTCCAGTACCTTAACATCGGTAATATCCGGTTCAATGTAAATGTCAGGCGGATGTGAATTCATCTTCTGAACGACAATTGACTTTTCGGCAATTTGGAAAGTATTAAAAAGCGCTTCCGAAAAATTAGGTAAGGCGCTACCGGAGGGAACTCGCCTGCCAAGAACATCCACGGCAACAACGATATCGCACTGATCCCGAAGCAGGTCGAATGGGATAGGATTGACACATCCTCCATCGACCAACACCTGACCACCGATGATGACGGGTTCGAAAATTCCAGGCAGACAAAAACTCGCCCTGACGGCGGGAATGATAGCGCCGGATTCAAGCACAACTTCAATTCGATTCCAAAAATCTGCAGCGACAATCTTCATGGGGATCTTTAAATCTTCAATAAGATGAACCGAGAGCAAGGCCTCGACCTCGGAGACAAGCGGGTCCACATGAAGAAGATGGCTGCGTTTCAGGTCGAGACTAAGAAACTCCAACCAACCAAAAGTCCGTTTAGCGGCCCATGCCTCTTTAAGGCTGCCAGGCATGGTTAGCAATGAATCGACGGCATCACGAATTTCTTTTCCGGTTAATCCCGAGGCGTAAAGCGTACCGATAATCGCTCCTATGCTGGTTCCCGAAATGGCACTAATTTCTACTCCCATTTCATCCAGCGCTTCAAGAATAGCGATGTGAGCGAGCCCTTTCGCGCCGCCTCCACCGAGGGATAATCCAACAGTTTTAGTCATGCTGTCTTCTTCACTCCTGATAAAACGGATCGTTATAACACAGGCGAAAAAAGGCGTGCAACGGATGCCACTAACCTGAACCACAATGGTTTCGATCTAAATTCATCTCCGGACATCTTACGACACCGGGCAAAATCCTGTTTGAGCATTGTTTCAACCTCGGTGACAAATACAGGATTGAGCACAAGTGCTGTAATCTCAAAATTCAGCCGGAACGAGCGATTGTCAAAATTTGCGGTGCCTACCGAT
>SMVA01148057.1_pt1 | contig 26065 bp, 26 predicted proteins | sample 2456451 | NCBI WGS metagenome assembly SMVA01 (sample SAMN11095933, study PRJNA526329) | marine sediment metagenome | biome: Marine sediment; feature: Surficial sediment; material: Deep marine sediment; isolation source: Hadal surficial sediment | place: Pacific Ocean | collected 2014-05 | depth... | reverse complement strand
GGCGTGGCAGGTTGTCTGATACTTAAGTATCACCTCATAAAAAGAAATCAAAAATCTCATCAACAAAAATTCATTTTATAAAAATCGCCTATTTCCGACCAGGCACTAATTAAATAACTTTTCCAATGAAAAAAGCCTCATTATTTGTATTGCTTATTGTATTTTGGTTCAATTATTGCTATTGCATACATTACAATAAATTTGAGTTTAATTAAAATAAAATAAATAAATGTAACATCCGTTACAATAGATAGTATTATTTATACGAAATTTGTAAAATATTTTTAACTGAAAAAATAAATATAATATGGGAATGTTCAATTTATTAGGTGGAAAAACCAAAACCGATTCTATTGAAGAGTATTTACAGAAGGATGCAGTCGTTATTGATGTTAGAACTGTGCCAGAATTTATGGAAGGCCATGTTCAAGGTTCAAAAAACATACCTTTAGATGAAATAGGATTACACATAGAAGAAATAAAACAACTTGGTAAGCCTATAATTACTTGTTGTAGAAGCGGCGCTAGAAGTGGTACTGCAGAAAATATTTTAAAAGATCAAGGAATTGATGTAATCAATGGTGGGCCCTGGCAAACTGTTGAAAACTGCATGAGACAGGCTTAAAATATAAAGCTTATAAATTATAGGAAATGTTTTACATTTCCTTTTTTTTATGGAATTTGATTTGTGGAAATTTTTGTTCTATATAATCAATTTTCTTATTCAATTCAGATAAAAATTGTTGATGTTGTACTGAATTCTTATGAAAAGGTTTATGCTTCAATCCTTTTTGAATCGAATCAATATCTTTCATTAAATCAAATGATTTTTCGTCAATCCAAGTATTTTTAAATTGCTCCCATATGTATTGGACAGCAGTATCATTAGGATGCAGCATATCCTTTTTATAAAATCGATAATCTCTTAAATCGTCCATCATAATTTCAAATGAAGGGAAATAATGTGTTCGATTTCTCGGTTCAATTATACGATGAATTGACGATAATAAATGTGCTTTGCTCAATGCATTTTCGGTATAACCATCTTTTAAATGACGTACCGGAGAAACTGTAAATACAATCTCAACCTCATCGTTAATGCTTTTTAACAAACTGATTATTGCATCCATACTTTCCGAAACTTCATCTACTGTAAGCAATTCTTTTAAAAACTTTTTTTGAGGAATTTTATGACAATTGGCAACAATAATATCCGTTTCAATGAATCGATATACCCAAGCTGTCCCCAAGGTAATGATGATGTGAGTAGCATCCTGGATTTGTTGATTTGTCATTTGAATTAAAGCGTTTAATTTTTGTAACAATAATTCTTTAGACAAATCGCTCAATTCAGAATGTGCTTCAAAACAATGCCATAAATCATTTTGAAAAAAAATGTCTTCCTCGGTATATATTTTTTCATTGATTATATTTGTAATCAAACTTTCAATTGCTTTTGGGTGAAATAATATTCCGAAGGGATTTACGGTAGTTTGAAATTTAAAATGGTTGAGTTCATTACTAATGTTTTCAGTAAAACACGAACCAAACATCATAATTCTATCCTCATAATCAATTTGATGATGTGCTTTTTTTATGGGTATTTGTGTTCTGAAATTCATTAATTTGATTGTAATTGAATTGCTTGGAAACAGAATTTTTTATTATAAAAACTCTTTGGCTGCTGCCAAAGCTTGTTTAATTCCATCGGGATTTTTACCTCCTGCAGTGGCAAAAAATGCCTGTCCGCCGCCGCCGCCTTGAATTAACTTGCCCAATTCTCTTACGATAGCACCTGCATTCAAATCCTTTTCCTGAGTTAAATTCTTTGAAATATATACTGTTAAAAATGCTTTGTCATTAAGATTCGCTCCATTGATAAAAAATAAATTTTCCACTTTATCGCCAATTTCAAATGCCAGATTTTTAATGGTATTTGAATCCAAATCAGCTTCGGATGCTAAAAAATTAATACCGTTTATATTTTCTACATTTTTAATCAATTCATCTTTTATAGAAGATGCTTTATCCTTCAAAAGTGATTCTACTTTCTTCTCTAAAGAAATATTAGATTCTATTAATGATTTAATCGTTTTTAAAGGATTTTGCGTATTTTTTAATACTGACTTAATCAAGGCATATTCTTGATCTTGATTTGCATAATAGTCCTTTACCGCATCAGAAGTTATGGCCTCAATACGTCTTATTCCAGCCGCAATCGCACTTTCAGAAGTGATTTTAAAATGCCAGATATCACTGGTGTTTTGAACATGTGTTCCTCCACATAATTCCATCGATTTACCAAATTGAATCATACGTACGGTATCGCCGTATTTTTCACCAAAAAGAGCCATAGCACCTTTTTCAAGAGCCGCTTCCATAGTGATGTTTCTGTTTTCTATCAAAGGTAAGCTTCCGCGAATTCTGGCGTTAACAAAGTCCTGAACTTCCTCTAATTGTTCCGCTGTCACTTTGGAAAAATGTGAAAAATCAAAACGCAAATACTTAGAATGTACTGCCGATCCTTTTTGTTCAACATGTTTTCCCAATACTTTGCGCAAAGCCTGATGCAATAAGTGGGTAGCACTATGATTACAAGCTGTTCTAAAACGTTGTTTATCATCAACTTTTACATTGAATGTTTCTTTAGGATCTTTAGGTAAATCTTTGGTAAAATGAATGATTAAGTTGTTTTCTTTTTTGGTATCCACAATGTAAATAATGTCACCATTTGGCTTTTCTAAATATCCTTTGTCTCCAACCTGTCCGCCGCCTTCCGGATAAAACGGAGTCAAGTTGAAAACCAATTGATACATGTCTCCATCTTTTTTTGAAGTTACTTTGCGATATCGGGTAATTTTTACCCTTGCCTCCAAAGTGTCATAACCCACAAATTCTTCTTCATCATCTTCATAAAGCACCTGCCAATCATCAGTTTCTACAGCCCTTGCTTTTCGGCCGCGTTCTTTTTGTTTTTGTAATTCTAAAGCAAATTCCTCTACATTATAATGCAGATTATTTTCACGCAATATCAAATCGGTTAGATCTTCAGGAAAACCATAGGTGTCCTTTAATTCAAATACTTTTTTACCTGATATTTGATCTGATTTATTATTTGTAATAATTGTATCCAACAAATTTAACCCTTGATCTAAAGTACGTAAAAATGATTGTTCTTCTTCTTTAATTACATTTTCAATCAGCTGTTTTTCAATTTTAATTTCTGGAAATGTATCACTCATATGTTTGCTCAAAACATCGACCAATCTATAGATAAAAGCCTCTTTTTGATTTAAGAAAGTAAATCCATATCGAATAGCCCTTCTTAAAATTCTGCGTATAACATAACCTGCTCCCGTATTACTAGGTAATTGGCCATCGGCAATAGCGAATGCAACAGCACGAATATGATCGGCAATAACCCGAATAGCAATATCTACCTTTTCGGATTTACCATAATTAGAATTGGTAATCGTGACAATTTCCCTAATAATAGGTTTAAAAACATCGGTATCATAATTGGATTGAACGCCTTGCACTACCATACATAATCGCTCAAATCCCATGCCTGTATCAACATGTTTATTAGGTAATTTTTCTAAAGTTCCATCAGCTTTTCGGTTAAATTCTATAAAAACCAAATTCCAAATTTCAATAACCTGCGGATGGTCCTTATTTACCAAATCTTTCCCGGGTATTTTGGCTTTATCTTCATCAGAGCGAATATCAACATGAATCTCAGAACAGGGTCCGCATGGACCTTGTGATCCCATTTCCCAGAAATTATCTTTTTTATCACCATTTAATATTCTGTTTTCAGGAATAATTTTTTTCCAATAATCAAATGTTTCGCGGTCAAAGTCCAGATGATCATTTTTATCACCTTCAAAAACAGTTACGTATAAGCAATTTTTATCAATCTTATAAACTTCGGTTAATAATTCCCATGCCCATGTTATGGCTTCTTTTTTAAAATAATCGCCGAAACTCCAATTTCCCAACATTTCAAACATGGTATGATGATACGTATCCATTCCTACTTCTTCCAGGTCATTGTGTTTACCTGAAACTCGTAAACATTTTTGCGTATCGGAAATACGGGTATGGATTATTTTTTTTTGACCCAAAAAGTATTCTTTAAAAGGTACCATACCGGCATTTGTAAACATTAATGTTGGATCATTTTTTAAAACCATAGGTGAAGAGGGTACGATTTTATGTTCTTTGGAAGTAAAAAAATCTAAAAATTCTTTTCTGATTTCTTGTGAAGTCATAAATATTATTTAAAAATCTATTATTTATTTTTTTTTAGATAATAACAAAAAATACGTAAATTTGTCATTCGTGCATTTGAATCAGCTAACAATTCTAGTGCGAAAATAATACAATTATATATGGCGAAGGTAAAATATTATTACGATTCGGAAACTTTATCCTATAGGAAAATACAAGTAAGAAAGCGTGATAAATTAAAATATACCAGTATGTTCTTATTGGCATCTTCATTGATTGGTGCTTTAATTGTATTTATCATGTATCAATTTGTTGAATCTCCAAAACAAAAAGTTCTTAAAAGAGAGTTGGAGAACATGAAATTACACTATGAATTGATCAATAAAAAAATGGCTCAAGCTCAAAAAGTATTGGAAGGAATACAACATAGAGATAATGATATTTATAGAGTATATTTTGAGGCAAACCCTATCCCTGATGAACAAAGAAAGGCCGGGTATGGTGGAATTAACAGGTATAAATCTTTAGAGGGATTTGATAATTCGGAAATGATAAAAAATACTACTAAAAACTTAGATATTCTTTCCAAACAACTTTATATACAGTCTATATCCTTGGATGAAATTATTGAAATGGCCATGGATAAAGAAAAATTATTGGCAGCAATTCCAGCAATTCAACCGGTAAGTAAAGAGGATTTGACTAGAATGGCTTCCGGTTTTGGATGGAGGCAGGATCCTTTTACAAAAGCCAGAAAAATGCATCGGGGCATGGACTTTACTTCACCAAAAGGCACTCCTATTTACGCTACAGGAAACGGTAAAGTGATTCGGGTAGATAGCAGATCATCGGGTTATGGTAAACATATTAGAATAGAGCATGGATTTGGTTATGTTACTTTATATGGTCATTTATCAAAATACAATGTCAAGAGAGGTCAAAAAGTTAAACGAGGTGATTTAATTGGATATGTGGGAAGTACCGGTCGTTCAAAAGCACCGCATTTGCATTATGAAGTGAGATATAATAAAATACCTATAAATCCGATTAATTTTTATTACGGAGATTTATCACCGGATGAGTTTAATGAAATGTTAAAAATGGCTTCGCAAGAAGGACAATCCTACGACTAATGCATATAGATTTACCAGAGAAAAGATATTTTAAAATTGGAGAAGTAGCCAAAGCATTTCAGGTTAATGCCTCTTTAATTCGATTTTGGGAAAATGAATTTGATGTGATTAAACCTAAAAAAAATGCGAAAGGAAATCGATTATTTACCCAAGATGACATTAAGAATTTACAGCTTATTTATCATTTGGTCAAAGAAAAAGGATTCACTTTAGAAGGAGCAAAGAATAAACTAAAAGAAAATCCCGAAAAAACTACTTCCAATCATGATATTATTATTCGATTGGATTCGATAAAAAATGAATTAATACAAATCAAAAATCAATTATAAAATTTCATCACTATGAAAAAATGGCTTCCTCTAATTATAATAATAATAGTCGTATTTGGCTTGTACAAATGGGTCGTTGGATTAAATAACACCATGGTTGAAAAACAAGAAACGGCGAAAACCCAATGGGCAAATGTGGAAAGTGCATACCAACGCAGAGCAGACTTAATTCCCAATTTGGTCAATACGGTAAAAGGTTATGCCAGTCATGAAAAAGAAACCTTGGAAGGAGTAATTCAAGCAAGGGCTAACGCAACAAAAACTACAATTGATCCAACCAATGTAACACCCGAACAAATGGCGGCATTCCAAAAAGCGCAAAGCGGATTAACAGGCGCTCTAAGTAAATTAATGGTTGTTGTTGAGCGTTATCCCGATTTAAAAGCGAATCAAAACTTTCTAGAGCTACAAAGTCAATTAGAAGGAACTGAAAATAGAATAAATGTCGAAAGAAATCGATTTAATAATTCAACTAAAGAATATAATATTTTTATTCGAAAATTTCCTGCAAAACTAGTTGCCGGGGTTCTGGATTTTGATCCAATGGTATTATTTCAGGCTGCCGAAGGAAGCGATGTGGCGCCTGCGGTTCAATTTTAAAAGTTTATTTTATGTCTGAATTGGAAGATTTCTTAACTTCAACCGAGCAAGATCAAGTTGTTGAAGCAATAAAAAAGGCCGAATTAAATACTTCGGGCGAAATTCGTGTGCACTTTGAAAATTCTTTAAAAAGCCCTTGTATGGATAGAGCTAAAGAGGTTTTTAGCTACTTAAACATGCAAAACACAAAAAACAGAAACGGAGTTCTGTTTTTTGTTGCGGTACATGACAAAAGTTTTACCATCCTGGGAGATTCTGGCATTGATAAGGTTGTGCCAAATGATTTTTGGGAAAATGTAAAAAATATGGTTGTATCCGATTTTTCGAAAGGAAATAGAGTTGAAGGCTTGGTAAATGGAATATTGGAAGCGGGACAAAAATTAAAACAATATTTTCCATTTCAACTGGATGATACAAATGAATTAACAAACGAAATATCTAAAAGTTAATTGATGTTTTTGGCTGAACTATTTTGTATTTTTGCAGCCTAATATTATTTAAATGTCCGTATTTCATAAGCTCTCGGTAAAAGAGGTAAGAAGAGAAACTCCAAACGCTGTTTCTGTTGTATTTAACATTCCTGAAGATTTAAAAGAAGAATTCAATTTTATTCCGGGCCAATATATTACAGTCCAAATGGATTTGGATGGGGATAAAATAAGAAGAGCCTATTCAATTTGTTCCTCACAAAAAAGCAATGAATTAAGAGTGGCTATTAAGTCTGTTGAAAAAGGAAGTTTTTCGGTTTATGCCAATACAAAACTAAAACCCGGTGATATTATAGAAGTTGCTGATCCCGAAGGTAAATTTAATTTAAACATCTCTGATTCCAATAAAAAAAATTATATCGCATTTGCTGCTGGGAGTGGAATAACTCCTATCATATCGATGATTAAATCGGTTATTGAAACTGAAAAGGAGAGTAAATTTATATTGATTTACGGTAATAAATCCAGTGATGAAACCATTTTTAAAAAAGAACTCGATGCATTGGCAGAGAAATACAAGAATCAATTTGAAGTAAATTATGTCTTTAGTCAGAAATTAGGCATAAATGCTTCGTTTGGTAGAATAAACATAGATGTAGTTCATCAAATTCTAAAAAGTAAATACAAACACATTTCATTTGATCAATATTTTTTGTGTGGACCGGAAGAGATGATTGAATTGGTGAAAGGATCAATATTGAAAGATGGAGTAGATAGTAATTGTATCCATTTTGAATTATTTTCAAGTTCTTCAAACAAAAAAGAAACCAACAAAGATTTAAGTGGAAATGCGAAAATAACGGTTACATTAGATGATGAGGAAACAACTTTCGAAATGCGCCAAGATGAATTTATCTTAGATGCGGTTTTGCTTAAAGGTTTGGATGCTCCTTATTCATGTCAAGGTGGTATTTGTAGCAGTTGCCTGGCAAAAGTTATTGAAGGAGAAGTCATCATGGAGAATAATTCAATTTTGGATCCGGATGAGGTAAAGGAGGGTTTAATTTTAACTTGCCAATCACATCCCATAACATCAACGATTAAAATTGATTATGATGATGTATAATTTTTGAATTGTAATAATTCAATTTCTTTTATGATTAGTGAATACTTAAATGCAATACTTCTAGGATTTGGATTGGCTTTTATGGTTGGTCCGGTGTTTTTTGTTTTGCTTGAAACAAGTGTAACCAAAGGTGCTAGAGCAGCAATTGTTTTTGATATTGGTGTTGTTCTTTCCGATTCAATTTTTATTTTAATTGCCTATTATGGAAGTAGAACTTTTCTGGAAAACCTTAAGGATGATCCAAATTTATTTTTGATTGGAGGAATTATATTAATCATTTATGGATTGTACACTGCATTGTATAAGAAAAGCAAAAAGGTTGTTACGGATAAGGGTTTGGTGATCGTTGAAAATAATAATTATTTAGGCCTGTTTTTAAAAGGATTTTTCTTAAATACTATAAATATAGGCGTACTGGCATTTTGGTTGGCAATTGTGATTGCAGTCAGTTCGGGATTTCAAATGAATGAACCCAAAATATTTAAATATTTTATAATTGTTATTGTTTCTTTATTGCTAACAGATTTGATTAAAATTACCGTGGCAAAACAGTTGAAAAAACAACTTACTCCTGTTGTATTGAGAAAGATTCGTCAAATAATAGGTGTGTTTTTTATAATTTTTGGTGTTGTTTTAGCAACCAAAAAATTCATACCCGATGAAGCCATTCAAAATTTAATAAATAACTAAATGAAAGTTAGTTGTTTTCTATTTTTAAATTGTATTTGCTTGCTACCTTATTAAATACCTCAATCTTGTCATTATTCTTTAAATCATTATACATATAGCCTATTTTTTTCGCGGCATCAGCACGGTAAGGCGAGTTTTGAGCTGCGTAAATTGTATAGGCGTGAATTAAATTGTCCAAACCATCTTTTTGTAAATTATTGGTGTATAATATCAATCCTAATCCATAATAACCTTCAGGGTCATTACCATATATAGAAATAAATTTATTGTAATAAATTATTGCCTGATCAAATTCTTTTTTAAGATTGTAAGTTACTGCAATGTTCATTAAAGGCATTCGCCCTTCAGGGTTAATTTCCAAAGATTTTTTATAGGCTTCAATAGCTTCTTCATATTGATTTGATTTTCTGTAAGAAACACCTAAATTATCCCATGAAAATGCAAAATTCGGATCAATCTCAATGGCTTTTTTAAATTTAAGAATTGCATTTTCAAAATCGTCTTGCTCCATCATATCCATACCGTCATCATAGGCCAATTGAGCCAAAACATTTTGCGATGTTGAATGTTTAAATGCTTTGTTTTCAGTAAAAGATAAGGCTTTTAAAGCACTGCAATTTTCGACCAAATACGCTTCTATTTTTTGATATGCCTTGGCTTCTAATTGAATTTCTGAAACTTCATTATCATTTGTATTTACCTTCGCATTGAGATTTTTTACTACAGATGAAGCGATGCAATTTTTGATGGCCTTATTTTTTGTATTATTCTCTGTGTTAATTTGAGATATACAATCACAAGCATCTTCTGAAATTGCCTTTACATGGTCTGTTTTATTGTCTTGACTATAGCCTAAACAAACTGTAAATAAAACAATAATTTTAATTATTTTCATTGATCTGAGTTTAAATTCCTGTGCTACCAAATCCTCCTGATCCTCGTAGAGTTTCATCTAAAACGCTCACTTCATCCCATTTAGTATGTTCAAATTTAGCAATTACCATTTGGGCCACTCTATCACCATCATTTATTGTAAAAATATCATTGGATAGGTTCACTAAAATAACGCCAATTTCACCTCTATAATCTGCATCTATTGTTCCCGGTGCATTTAAAACAGTCACCCCTTTTTTAGCTGCCAGACCGCTTCTAGGCCTAATTTGAGCTTCATAACCTTCTGGTAACGCAATGAATAGCCCTGTTTTTATAATAGCTCTTTCCAAGGGTTTTAATGAAATTGGTTCCGAAATATTTGCTCTTAAATCCATGCCGGCAGAAGCTGAAGTTTCGTAAGCAGGAGTTTGATGTTTAGATTTATTAATTATTCTAATAGTCATTTTTTATTAATTTTTGTATGTCATTTTTTTCATACCAAGCCGTAAATCCTATAAACATAATTATTAATACAGAAGAAATTAATGTGTTACCTCTAAAAAACACAAAGGACAAATAAGCCAAGGTTATGGAGAGGAATAAATAAACACATATTTTTTGAATTTTATAGGGTATGCTATAATATTTTTTACCGTAAATATAGGAAATAACTGTCATGAAAATATATGCAATCAATGTTGCCCATGCCGAAGCCATATATCCAATTTTTGGAATAAAAACAATATTGAATCCAATGGTTATTAACGCGCCAATTATAGAAAAATACATACCATATTTGGTTCTATCGGTTAACTTATACCAAACGGATAAGTTGATGTAAATACCTAAAAATAAATTGGCTAATAAAATTATTGGAACAATTTCCAAGGCTTGATAATACGCATCCTTGCCTAATAATAGATTGGCAAAAAAATCAATATACAGAACAATAATTAATAAGAATACAGTGCCTATGATGGTGAACCAATTTAGAATTTTGGCATAGGTTTCTTTGGCATTTTTTTCTTTAGCCTGATTGAAAAAAAATGGCTCTGCTCCCAGTCGAAATGCCATGATATAAAGCGACATAAAAACACCTAATTTATAACAGGCTGCATAAATACCCATTTTTTCTTTGCCTAAATATTTGCTTATTAATATTTTATCTAAATTTTCATTGGTTACAAAAGCTACACTTCCAACCATTATTGGTAAACCATAGCTTAGCATTTTATAAAGCATGTTTTTATCAAAGTTAAATTTAAATCTATAGAATATTGGAAACATTAAAAGGAGGGTAACAAAACTTGCTATCAAATTGGCGATAAAAATATAAATTACCAAAGAGTCCTGCTGAAAATGATCGCTAATGATTTGCGGGATGAAATACCCGTTTTTTATGGCATAGGGAACATAAAGTAAAAAATACAGATTGAATATGGTGTAAATGGATATGTTTAAAATTTTATAGGATGCAAATTTAATAGGTTTATTGATGACTCTGAGATAGGCAAATGGTAAAACAACCCAAGTGTCAAAAGTCGTTACCAAAACCAATATTTGAAAATAGATTGGATTTGCAAACCCAAAATATGTCGCCAGGTTTTCACTATAAAAAAGCATTAATATTAAAAAGAGAAGTGTCGTTCCAAATAAACTAATAAATGATGTTGAGATTACTTTTCCCTTATCTTGCTCTTTGGTGAAGAACCTAAAAAATGCCGTTTCCATACCATATGTGAGTATGGCATTAAAGTATGCTGCATAAACAAAATAAATGGTGTTCTCTGCGTATTTATCAGATTGTAAAGTGTTTGTGTGTAATTTAACTAAAAGAATATTAATTGCTCTTGGTAAAACAGCTGCAATCCCATAAATAATGGTGTCTTTGAAAAACCGTTTTAATGTGCTCAACTCTAAATATTTGTGGTATTAAAAGAACAAAAATAAAATATATGTTATTATAAAACTAAATATCGGAACAATAATTTGATAAAGTATATCAAAAAAAAACCCTTGCAAGCTGCAAGGGTTTGTATTTTAAAAAAATAAATTAAGCTTCCATTGGAACAATAGAAACATAAGATCTATTATTTCTTTTCTTAGTAAACTTTACAATACCATTAACTTGAGCATGTAATGTATGGTCTTTTCCCATATATACATTTTCACCCGGGTGATGAGTTGTACCTCTTTGACGAACTAAAATGTTGCCGGCGATAGCACCCTGGCCTCCAAATATTTTTACTCCTAATCGTTTCGATTCTGATTCTCTACCATTTTTAGAACTACCTACACCTTTTTTATGAGCCATGATTCAAATTTTTTAAATTATTTTTTTGGACTTTCTTTTTTAGCTTCTGTTTTTTTAGGAGCTGCTTTTTTAACCGCCTCTTTTTTAGGAGCTGCTTTTTTAGGAGCTGCTTTTTTGGCAACAGGCTTTTCAGCAGTTTTTTTAACCTCTGTAACAGGCTTCTCTTCTGTTTTAGCTACAACTTTTTTAGCTGGAGCTTTCGCTGAGATACTTTCAATTTGAATTTCAGTTAAAAACTGGCGATGGCCATTTTTTACTCTGTAGCCTTTTCTTCGTTTCTTTTTGAAAACGATAACTTTATCACCTTTTAAGTGATTTAAAACTTTGGCAGTAATAACTGCACCTTTTATAGCCGGGGCGCCAAGGGTAATTTTTCCATCATCCAATAAAAGAACTTTGTCAAAAGATACTTTTGAACCTTCTTTATCCTGTAAACGATGCACAAAAACCTTTTGATCTTTTGCTACTTTAAATTGCTGCCCTGCTATCTCTACAATTGCATACATAAATTTATGTTTTTCGCTTTATTATTTAATAATATTGCCCATTAAAATAGGCGGGTGCAAATATACATCTTTTTATCAATTAGAAAAAACTTTTTTACGATTCATAAATTGAATAATTATCATTGATATTCAGGTATATAAGTGATTGTCTTAATTTTACTTTCCTCTATTTTCAAGATATATTTCGAATAAAATCAGGCCTCCGGTGAGAATTTGACTTAGGTGCAATTTTTCAACATCAATAATAAGCCAAAATAAAACAACAAAGGGAATTAAGTAAGTAACTGAGCTGGCAAATATTGAAGAAGATATTTGCCCAAGACCGTTAAACATGGTTTTTGCAAGTGCCGTTCCGAATATGGATAGTAATCAGACACTATATACCCAAGTTAATGTGCTTGAAGCTTCTTTTTGTTCCAGAAGAAAAAATATCTGTGATTGAACTGTAAAACCATTATTTTTTGAAACCGTAAAAAAGGATATAAAGTCAACAATAAATAAAGTAAAGGATGTGAATATAATTCGCAATGCTTCTAATCAATTGGCGTCAAATCCATGATCACTTTCTTCATTAAAATAAATGAACTATACCGATAAAAGAAACGACAATTAAAAAAACCAACGCAATTGTTTGTTATTCATCGTAATATTTTGATTATTTAGGAAATTATTGAGTATTAATTTTATAATTTTGTTGCATAGTTATTAAATAAATTAGGATGAAAATAATTAAAGCTCAATTTTTCCTGGTAGTATGCCTTATATTTTTTATGTCATGTAATAAGGAGAATGAAAAGCAATTAGAGAATAAGTTGGAGAAGGTTAAATCCGTACCGGTTAAATTGACCAATCTGGAAGTAAAAATCGAAGGGATGACTTGCGAAATAGGTTGTGCCAGGTTAATTCAATCTAAATTATATAAAACAGGCGGTGTAAAATTCGCCCTTGTTAGTTTTGAAGAAGCAAAAGGTGAAATTACTTTTGATGCAAATCAAATTACCGATGCTGATATTAAGATGGTCATTGAAAAAATTGCCGGTGGAGATCTTTATAAGGTCATCCAAATGAATGAGGTTTTGGAGTTTTCAAAGGAAGCGAATAAAGTAGCCATGTAATGTCTTTGAAAGATTCAAAAAAGTCTAAAATTGCTTAGGTAAACTTTGAATTGTAAGCAGGTGATCGGTAATATTATGAAGTTATATTTTTTAATTTTCGTCAATTTTAAACAAATTGAAACTTGATAAATTGAGTATCCTTAAGATTTTAATATCGGGCTATAGAAAACCTTGATTATTATATTTATAATTTTTATTTTGTTGAAAATGAAATAATTAGAAAAACTTTAGATTTTCTTCATATTTATACCTTTCTTTGCACTTTAATTAATATTTAACGAAAACTTAAAACGAAAACTATGAAATTGATTAAATTAATTTTTGCAACTGCTGTTGTTTGTTTAATAGTAGTTTCTTGTAATGATACAAAAAAAGAAGCTCAAAAAGATGTACAAGATGCTGTAGAGGCTACTGAAGAAGTTGTAAACGATGCAGTTGATGCAACTTATGAAGCTGAAGAAGTAATAGATTCAGTTAAAGCTGATGCTGAAAAAGTTCTTGATTCTGCCAAAGCAATGGTAGACAATACTGTAAAAAAATGTGACGGTAAATGTTCTGAAGACGGAAAGTCTTGTGACGGAAGTTGTAAGGCGTAATTTACCCTTTTTTAAAAGAATAAAAACCACCAAATTGGTGGTTTTTTTTGTTCCTAAACCAAAGTTTTTTTTCGTAGTGAATAGTACAAAAACAGTAAACTTATAAAATAAAGAATTCCTCCTAATTGATGTAATATTCCATAAAATATTGGAATTCCTGTTTTAATTTTCAGCAAGGTTAAAATACCCAATAGCACTTGTATAAAAACTAAAAAATATATGGTCGTTAACCATTTAATAGCTCGGGTATAAATTGTATTTCTTTTTTTGAAATAATAGAAAATTGTTAAAATAAATAGTATGTAAGCCAGTAATCGATGAAAGAATTGCACCAATGCGGGAGCAAATGCATTCGTATCGTAATTGGTCATATTATGCCAACTCCAATTAGACATATTCAATAATACACCGGGTATCATTTGTCCGTTCATGGAGGGCCAGGTCGGATAATATAAGCCTGCTCTCATTCCCGACATTAATCCTGCCAGGATCAATTGAATAAAAGTTATTAAGAGTAAAATAGCAACAAATCTATTCTTATTTTTCAAGCTTTTATTTTCTAATTGATAAACATCGGCTATTGCTTTTACCATTGCAGCAATGGTTAATATTGCAAGAATAAAATGGATTGTAAGTTTATATGCATTTACCCATGGCCGGTCTATGAGTCCACTCATAACCATGATCCAACCCGCTGAGGCCGTTAAAGCGGTTAAAAAAACAACCAAGACCAATCTTTTAACAAGGTAAAAATCTATTTTTTTACGAACCAGGAAAAAGATAAAGGGAATTAAAAATATAAGGCCGAGCATCCTTACCCACAACCTGTGAAAGTATTCCCAGAAATAAATAAATTTAAAATCTTTTAAAGTGAAGGAAGAGTTGATTTTAATATATTGAGGTGTTTGCTTGTATAATTCAAACGCTTCAGCCCATTGCTGTTTGTTTAAGGGTGGAAAAACACCTGTTATAATATCCCAACTGGTAATGGAGAGGCCTGAACCTGAAAGTCGGGTAATTCCACCCAGAACTACCTGACCAATTAGCATGATTAGCCCAATGTTGAGCCAAATTCTAATTGTTTTAGTATATTTATATTTTTTCAAAAAATAGTATTTAAAAGGCTAAGATTATTTTTTCCATTCGAGTGACTCTATCAAATGTATAACGTCCTGATGTAAATAATTTATTGCCGGAACAATAGAATCATAATTGGGTTGAATATTAAAATAGACGGCTCCCGTTATAAAATTCTTTACACTATCGGTAACATGAAATTGTATTGGTGAAGCTGCATTTCCGGTAACTTGATATATGGAACCATATAATTTTTTAGACAAATTTTCATAGGGTACAGAGCTAATACCATCTGCTTTTATCGCGTGGTTAAATGTCAATTTTTCAGCTTCAACAAATAATTCTTTTAAATTATCATCTATAGATCTGTAAGTCAAATTAATAGTTGCATTCAATTTAGGATATTTGATATTCATCCAGCATTTATGATTGGTCTCTGCAATAGCAGCGGTTGAATACTCAAATTGATAAGGGCAATCCGTATTTGTTAAGATATATGAAGGCGCTGTATATTCTAATCTTAATTGACCTTTCGGCTTTGGAAGAATATCATCTTTGCAAGATGATAAGGCCAGGATTATAAGAAGCGAATAGAGATATGTTTTTGGTTGCTTTAAGTAAGTCATTGAAATTTACTTTGGTAATGTAACTTTTAATTGTTTAATTCTTTTTTTGTCAACAGCTTCTATTTTGAATGTATAATCATTGAATCGAAATATTTCATTTTTTTTTGGAAATTTTCCTGTAATTTCCAATATAAACCCAGCCAAGGTTTCTGCTTCTGATCTCCTTTCTTCAAAAATTGATTCGTCAATTTGCAAAACTTTATAAAAATCTTTTAAAGCAGTTTTCCCTTCAAAAACATAATTACGATCATCGAGTTTTGAATACCATAAATTATCGTTATCAAATTCATCTGATATATCTCCAACAATTTCCTCAATAATATCCTCTAAAGTGATCAATCCGGAAGTGCCACCATACTCATCAACAACAATAGCCAAATGATTTTTCATTTCTTGAAATTCTTTTAATAAATCATCGAGTTTTTTGTTTTCAGGAACAAAAAAAGCTTCTCTAATAATTTTAATCCATTCAAAAGATTTTTCATGAATATGAGGAATTAAATCCTTAGCGTATAAAACTCCGATAATAGAATCGATATTTTCTTTATAAACCGGAATTCTGGAATGCTTGCTTTCAATTATTTTTTTTATTACAGATTCATAATCTTCGTTTGAAGCGAGGGCAAAAATGTCAATTCTAGGGCACATCACTTGGGTGGTTTCTGTATTTCCAAAATTAACAATTCCTTGTAATATTTTTTTTTCTTCTTTTGTAGTTGCGCCAGACGATGTTAGTTTTAATGCTTGAGACAATACTTCGACGGAAAAATCTGAATGTTTTTTGCTTAATCTTTTTTCAACAATACTTGTTAATTTTAATAGAGGGAAACTTAAAAAAGACAAAAATGCATTTAAAAACTGGATAGGTTTGACCATTATAGTTGCAAATTTATACCCATTTCTATTCGCATAAACTTTAGGTAAAACTTCACCAAAAAGTAAAATTAAAAATGTTACAAGAATAATTTCAAGTGAATATTTTAAAATATTGGAAGTTATACTACCAAAAAAATATTCGCCCACATAGGCAAATAACAAGATGAACAATATGTTAATAAAATTGTTTGCTATGAGAATGGTGGCCAATAACTTTTTGCTGTTCTCCAGTAATCCAACAATTGCAGTTTTTTTTAGAGAATCTTCTTTAGTTTCCAAATCTGATTTTGAAAGAGAGAAAAACGCTATTTCCGATCCCGAAATAAGTGCAGATAAAACCAACAACAAAACCAAGGTTATTGAACCTGAAACGATTATCCAATCAATATTGCTGCTTAAAAATATACTCGTGGGTTCTGAATCCAAGGATAAATAATTTAATTAATAATTAGAAGGGCAGGTTATCCGGTTCATCTTTTAAACTACCCTCACTTTTCTTAGGTTGTTCTTCTGTATCAGATGATTCTACAGTTTGAGGATGATTCAAATCCTTTTTTGTTGTTAAAAAATTCATATCAATTGCATGAATTTCTGTGATATATCTTTTTATTCCGTCTTGTTCCCATTGCCTGGTTTTAATTCTCCCTTCAATATAAACCCGATCACCTTTGCTTAAATATTTTTCACAAATTTCGGCCAATTTATTTCGTGTAACCACATTATGCCACTCGGTTGTTGTTATTCTCTCACCCGTTTGTTTATTGGTATAACTTTCATTGGTTGCCAGTGAAAATTTTCCGATACAATTACCTCCTTCAAAATAATGCATTTTCACCTCATCTCCCAGGTGTCCGATCAACATTGCTTTATTTAACGAATTTGCCATTAAAAGTTTTTATTTATTCAAATATACCACAAAAATTAATCCCTTTTTTGATAAATATCAACAAAGTTTTGTAATAAAGTCGGTAGGGCAAAGTTACTTAATTTTTCCCAGGAAACAGATCGATCAATAGGGTCATTAGTCTCTATAATCCAAAAAGTTGTAAATAGATGCTGATGCGTTAATTTATGTATTATTTGCTTTTGATTAAATTTTGAAATGTGGTAAGATTTATTGGCCAATATTTTTTGAAAAGTTGGATTATTATTGATCTCTTTTATATCTATTTCATTGTCGGATTCATATAATGGAAATTCATATAAATTTCGCCAAATATCATTTTCCGTTCTTTGCCTAATGAAGGTGCTTTGATTTTTACTATTGATAATAAGATAATTAAAATATCTCTTTTTGATTTTGACATTGTTTTTTTTAACAGGTAGGAATTTTATTTTATCCTGATCCAGTGCAAAACAACTATTTTCAAATGGGCAGATGTTACAATCAGGATTATTCGGTTTGCAAACCAAGGCCCCAAATTCCATAATCGCCTGATTGTGATCTCCTGGGTTTTCATTATCTATTAAAGATTGCGCCAATTCCTTAAACTCCTTCATTCCTTTAGAAGCGTTGATGGGGGTAGAAATTCCAAAGTATCTTGACAGAAATCTATAAACATTCCCATCAACTGTTGCAGTGGCTTCATTATAACAGAAGGAAGCTATTGCAGAAGCCGTATAATCTCCAACACCTTTTAATTTTTTCAATTCCTTAAAGTTATTCGGAAATTCTCCTTGAAGATTTTCTGTTATATAAATAGCCGTTTTGTGCAAATTTCTAGCCCGTGAATAATAACCCAATCCCTGCCAAAGTTTTAAAACATCATCTTCTTTAGCTTTAGCCAGCAATTTTATATTTGGAAATTTTTCTAAAAATTTTAAATAATATGCCGTGCCTTGAGCAATTCTTGTTTGCTGCAAAATAATTTCCGATAGCCAAATTTCATATGGGTTTTTGGTTTGGCGCCAGGGCAAATCCCGCTTATTTTTTAAATACCAGATTTTTAATGTGTTAGAAAAATGTGGATTTTTTTTCATTTTGCAATAGTACAATATTATTATCTAATTAAATTTTAATCATTTAGCTTTCCAAAATTGATAAAATGTATTATATTTGCCGACTCAAATAACATTCAAAATAACAATCAAATAACATATTAAATAATTAAAAATGACAAAAGCAGAAATAGTAGCAAACATTTCGGAAAAATCAGGAATTGAGAAAGGTGATGTTTTAAGAGTGGTTGAAGATTTAATGGTTGAAGTAAAAGACTCATTAAACAAAGGAAACAATGTGTATTTAAGAGGTTTTGGTAGCTTTATTGTTAAAAAAAGAGCTGAAAAAACAGGTAGAAATATTTCAAAAAACACGACAATTAAAATACCTGCACATAATATACCCGCATTTAAGCCGGCAAAAGTATTTGTAGAAAGTGTTAAAAATAACGTTCCTGTTTAATAATAAAAATCAAATAATTCAGTTTAAGTATGCCAAGCGGTAAAAAAAGAAAACGCAGTAAAATCTCTACGCATAAACGCAAGAAGAGAAGTAGACAAAACCGTCATAAAAAGAAAAAATAACAAATAGGTGATTCATCACCTATTTGTTTAAATTTTATACAGGATAAGTTCTTTGACATAGAAATTTGTTTGTAACGACAAATTTTGTTGGTTATTATCAAAATAATAATCATTTGGAAAAAATTATTAATCTATCTATAAATAATTTTAAATCAAAAACATCGATTGAAATTGTTTATTGGTATAAAAAAATACAGAGTGAAAACAGAATTAATTATTAGATCGAATTCCTCTGATATAGATTTTGCCTTATTAAAAGATGGTAGACTTGTTGAATTACATAATGAAACTATAGATAATAAGTTTTCGGTTGGAGATATATTCTTATCAAAAATAAAGAAAACTTTAACAGGACTAAATGCCTCATTTGTGAATGTAGGAAGTGAAAAAGATGCGTTTTTGCATTATCACGATTTGGGACCACAATTATTATCATTACAAAAATTCACACAACAAATTATCTCAGGTAAACGAAAAGAATTCACTTTAAAAAATTTCCGTTTTGAAAAGGACATTGATAAAAACGGAAAAATTGACAAAGCCATAAAGGCAGGTCAAAATTTATTGGTTCAAGTTGTTAAGGAACCCATTTCAACAAAAGGTCCTCGAATAAGTTCAGAGCTTTCTATTGCAGGAAGGTATTTAGTTTTAGTTCCTTTTTCAGATAGAGTTTCAGTTTCACAAAAAATTACGAATACTCATGAAAAGGAACGGTTAAAAAGACTTGCAAAGAGTATCAAGCCAAAAGGATTTGGAGTAATATTGCGAACGGTAGCTAAAGATGTTAAAGTAGCAGAATTAGACCGAGATTTACAAAATTCACTACAACGGTGGTTGGATATGTGTAAGCAAATTACCAGAGCGCATGCGCCTCATAAAGTCCTTTCGGAAGTAAATAGAGCTTCTTCAATATTACGAGATGTATTTAACGATTCATTTACAAGCATTGTCTCAAACGATGAATCTTTGCATCATGAAATTAAAGAATATATAACAAGAATTGCTCCCGAAAAAGCATCTATTGCGAGATTCTATACGTCAAGAATACCAATTTTTGATCATTTCGGTATTGAAAAGCAGATTAAGTCTTCATTTGGCCGTTCTGTTTCAATGAAAAAAGGAGCTTATTTAATTATTGAACATACAGAAGCTTTACACGTTATTGATGTTAATAGTGGAAATCGCTCAAACAGAGGGAATTCACAAGCCGAAACTGCATTAGAAGTTAATTTAATAGCAGCCACAGAAATTGCACGTCAATTGCAACTTCGGGATATGGGCGGAATAATTGTGGTTGATTTTATTGATATGCATTCAGCAGATCATAGAAAACAACTCTTTGACCGTTTGAGAAACGAAATGAAATCATCAAGAACAAAGCATAAAATTTTACCTCCAAGTAAATTTGGATTAATTCAAATTACACGTCAAAGAGTAAGATCAGAACGAGTAATTAAAACTAATGAGGAAAATCCAAATAAAAATGGCGAGGTTGAAGCACCAATTTTATTGATTGATAAAATAGAATCCGATATTGAAATTATTTCAGCGAAGAATAATATTAAAGGAATGGCATTACATGTGCATCCGTTTATAGCTTCACATCTTTCAATTGGAATCAATTCAATTCAATTTAAATGGTTTTTAAAATACAAAAAGTGGATTAAAATAATTCCTAGAGATGCTTTTCCATATTTAAAATATCAATTTTATGATAAAAGGGATAAGTTAATAAGGTAACATTATTTATATCATATTAAAGCCTGTTAATTAAATTAACAGGCTTTTTTTTGTGACTTATTTTATGATTTTTTGAATGAAAACTTTTGAGTTTTTCAAGGTAACATGAATGAAATAACAGCCCGTTTTTTCAAAAATATAATCATATAAATAGCCTTCTACATCAGAAACTTCTATCTGAAATATTTTCCTTCCCAGTATATCAAAAACATTTATAGAAGAAATAATACTGTTTTCACTGGTTTTTATCATAATAGATTCTGCAATATGTTTAATAATTAAACTTTCATGAACTGTATTAAATTTTTCAATATTTAAAATGGTATTGTTAAATTTTAAGGAAAAACGATCTAAAAATTCACCTTTACCAGCCAGGTCAAATTCATAATCACCCGATTTTAAATCATGCGTTTTATTCAATAGAGCATCATACAAGTAGATATTTTCATTTTTTAGATTTCCTTCTAAATGATCAATTCCAATTTTTAATGTAACTACTTCCTCTATATATGAAGAAAAACCCAAAGGAATAATTTCATTGTCATTAAAAGGTTGAGTTCCTTGAATTGCAAGATGCTGATTTTCGGCAATTGAATAAAATGAAATATAACCGGTACTTTCCATACGTAAACCATCAAAGTAAGATTCATATAATTTGCTGGCGCCATCAAAAAATCCAATTAATATTTGACTGAAAATACCTTTATTATTAAATAAATTTAACCAAATCTTATCCTGTTCATTTTCGTTTTTATTTTTGCTTGATTTAAAAAAAATATCATTACCGGACCTTACCCTCATCACATTTTTAAATTCGATATTGCCTGATTGTATGGCTTCAACAAAAAAACCTTGCCCACTTGCTATTATCCCATTAGGAACCAAACCATTGGAATGAGCGGCTATACCACCTGTGCCAATATTGTAAATTGAATAATCATCTGCGCTATAGGTTTTGTCACTACCATTGGTAAAAACTTCGGTGTCATGTGTCCAAAAATATAAGGTTGGATTTAAAAGAGATTTATTCATGGCGTTATTTAAAAACACTTCGGCATCAATTGCCGATGGATATGGATTGCCAATTAAATTCCAATCATTATATTCATTGGAATGATCATTGCTTAAATAAACGGGAACATTATAAATTCCATTATTCACTTCTCCATTAAAAATAACAGATTGAGATTCTCCAAATGGAATCGAATTGGGAGCCATAGCTGTATATCCTCTGCCAATTTCCATATTTCCTTGTGTTTTTTGCCAAGAGTTATTGTCATCATCTAGATTGTCATTATTTGTATCAGAATAATTTTGAGTTAAAAATTGATAAAATGAATTTTGAGGTGATTCATTAAAAACATTTTTTAAAATGGCATTTTTTATCGGTGAAGACCAATAGGTATAATCATATTTTTTTAGGGTTGATGTTGTTTTGTGAATTTTAATTTCCCCATTATTTACTATAATACCCTGATCATCAATCATAAATAAGGATGCCTCATGTTGAATATTCAAAATACCATTCACAGTTAAATTCCTACTAATGGATACGAAATTATTCGCTTCAATATTTAATATTTTACCGGAATTGACCATGAGATTACAGATTTCTAAACTTCCTTCTTGAGAACTATTATAATCAGAATCAATACCAGCAGACCTATATTTGTCAGGCATTCCATTATCCCACTGGTTTGAATTTATAAAGGTCGTAATACCCGTATAATGATTACCAATTCTTTGATTGGTTTCTTGGCTTGCCATATCAATGGTAGAAATTTCATATTCAAACCAATCAGAAATGCTAAAACCTGTATTGGTTGCAACTCCCTCACAACCATATTTTCTGACAAAACTTTTATCCATTCCCCAATCAGAACTATTGCCAATAATATCCAATCGATTTTCCCAACATGTTGCATCATTTGAAGTTGAAATAATGATCACGTCATCACCTGTAAAACTACATACGCTGGATTTAATTTCATTTCCATCTAGCGCATATTCAGGTTTTAATACTTCTAATGTTGGTCTGTATGTTAAGGATTGACCCGGTAGCAGGGCCGGAATTCCTATTTTTCTGCTTGGGTTAATTCCTATTGGACTTTTGGCATCATCATTCCAATATAATGCCAAAAAATAAAAATTTTCAGGGGTTTCGGTTTCGCTGATATTGGTAATCTCTATCCATTTATTATTAGACAGACCTTCGTAATACTGAGTAATCATTAAAGGTGAGTTATTTATTCCTGATCCCTCACCTTGAATATAAAAGCTAAAAGGGTTTTCTGATGCATCATTGTTTTGAATACTTATAATTGCGGTTTTTATACCCAAAGAAACGGGATGAAAACCAATCGTGATTTCTGTAGAATCCAAAGGCTTCAAGTTCGATTCCGGGTTGAGCAAAATTGAAAAATTATCGGCATTGGGGCCCAGAATATTTAGGCTGTTGATACTGAGATCGGCATTACCATAATTTTTTACATAAAAACTTCTAATAATATCACTATCTGAATTTATATCTAAAGTACCAAAATAAGTATTGTCTAAAGCAGAGGTTCTTTCACTTCCATCAACAATAATTTGATTGTTAGCTATTATTTCAATTTCAGGAATAGATCCGCTACAATTGGAAACATGATGATTAATATTGCTCAAATCTTCCAAACCATAAATATCCCATTCATCATAATTAAACTGGTTATTTGGATTTTGAATATTGCTTTTTCGACGCAAAGTAACGTCCTTTGCAAAATTAGAATCATCACCAATGACACCAATTAGATCAATAATTTGATTTGATTTTCGCAATGCAATTTTATCATCTCCTGTAAAATCCATTACAGCACTGTTTGTCGAAAAATTTGCATCAACACCCATATTTTCATTGATATCTTCAATGAGAAAAGTTCCGTAGGCAGGAATTTCACCGACTAAATTTAATGTGATTGAAACCTCAAGACTTTCTCCGGTAAATTTAACCAGGTCGTAATTTTCCAATTCAATGATCGTATTGGAAGGATTATAAAGTTCAATATAATTATTTCTAAAACTGGTACTTGAAGTACCTTCAATATATTCTGAAATCAGTAAATCTGAGCAAGGGGTCAAGGGTGATCCTGTAAGTATAATATTATCGATTCCTGCATAATCGAGAGCTCCATTTTGTTTCACAAAAATCGTAATTTTAACGGTACTAACATGGTTTGGAATATTTATTGTTTCGGTTTGCCAACCGTCTGTGCTAAAGTTAGAAGTACCATCAACAATAATAATTTCGCCTTGAGAGATATTATCAAAAAATACTTCGTATTTCATATCATCACCATTATCAAATTCGAAAATATTATAATCAAAGGTTAGCATGGTATTTCTAAAACCAGATATATCCATATTGGGCAAGCCAATAGATTCAAACCCTGAACCGCCACAATTGCCATTAAGATCTTGAATTCCCCAAAATTGAAATCCGTCATTTGGAGTAATTGTTCCTAATGTCGAGTGAAAATTCCATGAGTCACCATCAACAGTACATGGTGGTGTGGAAAAATTAATGGGAATCCATGAATCACCGGTATTTTCAAAACTTTGTTTTGCAATTGTGGTTTGAGAAGTTGTCGAAAAAGTTATAATAAAAGCAAATAGAAATATAAAATACTTCAACATAATTGTGTAGGTTTGGTTAAAATTGGTGTTGAGAGTATTTCGAATAATGTATTAATTTGTTACATGCAAAACAAAAAGTTAACATATACTGTTGAAGAAGCAAAAAAAAGATTAGAACGATATTGCATTTACCAAGATCGGTGTCATAATGAAATTGAACGAAAATTAAAGGATATGAAAATGATTCCTGAAGCCTGTGAAGTTATTATCATGCACTTAATAGAACATGACTTTTTAAATGAGGAGCGATTTTCTAAAAGTTTTGCCCGAGGGAAGTTTCGTATTAAACATTGGGGAAAACAAAGGATTATAAGAGAATTAAAACAACGAAATATTTCAAAGTATAATATTGATTCGGCATTGAAAGAAATAAATGATGACGATTATATTAAAAAATTAAATGCAATCGCTTTACGAAGATTTGAAACTATTAAAGAAGTCAATTCCTATAAAAAAAGGCAGAAACTGGTAAACTTTTTGCTCTATAAAGGCTTTGAAAGTTCTTTAGTATATGAAATGGTCAATGAGATTCATCAAAATGAGAAAAAATAGATTTAATTTAAATCCATTGAGTATATTTGTGTCCTTAAAAAATTTGAGAATATGAGTATACAAAATCAAGTAATGGAATTAATGAAAACGGCGATGAAGTCGAAAGATAAAATTGCTTTGGAATCGTTACGAGCTTTAAAATCAGAATTTTTATTAGCCAATACCAGCGGCGGAGCTGTATTAACAGAGGATGATGAATTAAAAATCGTTCAAAAATTAGTTAAGCAACGAAAAGATAGTGCTACAATATTTGATGAGCAAGGAAGAAATGACTTGTCCGAACCGGAAATTGCACAAGCCAAAGTATTGGAACAATTTTTACCTGAACAAATGAGTGCGGAAGCATTGAGAAAAGCAATAGGCGAAATTATTTCACAAACCGGAGCATCTTCAATGAGAGATATGGGTAAAGTGATGGGGATTGCCTCTAAACAATTGGGAGGTAAGGCTGATGGTAAATCCATTTCGATTATTGTAAAGGAATTGTTGAGTTAGTATAAGTACAAGTATTATTCCCGCCTGCGCGGGAATGACAAGGCCCCGTAGTTCAACTGAATAGAATATCAGATTTCGGCTCTGAGGGTTACAGGTTTGAATCCTGTCGGGGTCACAGATAAAAGAAAACCCTTCGCTTTATAGCGAAGGGTTTTTTATTTGGAGCGAACGATTCGATTTTATTCGAATAAGTTTGATACAAATAAAAAACCAAGTCCCGCTGGAAGACAGGACTATGGTTTGCTTTTTCAACATGGAGCTCTAAGGATCTGCGAAGCTAATCCTGATAGTTATCGGGAGGAGCTCTGCAGGATCACCGAAAGTAATCCCGGATAGTTCGTTTTAAAAGAGTAAAGCTTAATTTTTCTATTTTTATCAACACTTTTCATCTGTCAATATGGATCATATTAAGGGAACAATATCAAATTGCAAAAGTGAGTTCCCGCGACTTAGATATTGATAGAATAGAGCCATATAAAGATGCTCATCATCATTTATTAATAATTATTCTAAATTATTCGTGTTCCTAAACAGATAAATTATTTTACCTATATTTAGGCT
>SMVA01155364.1_pt1 | contig 26066 bp, 18 predicted proteins | sample 2456451 | NCBI WGS metagenome assembly SMVA01 (sample SAMN11095933, study PRJNA526329) | marine sediment metagenome | biome: Marine sediment; feature: Surficial sediment; material: Deep marine sediment; isolation source: Hadal surficial sediment | place: Pacific Ocean | collected 2014-05 | depth... | reverse complement strand
CGGTCGTGGTACCAGAACGAGAAGGGGCTCAACGCATTGATGCTGCGTTCGGAACCCGGCAGGTTCTGGGACCAGGCCTGAGTGAGCGCTCCCGTCCAATGGCCGGCGGTGTCCGCGGCCTGGGGCGATGCCAATCCCACGGTCGTCTGGATCAGCGGGTTGATGACGCCATTGTGGACGGCGCTCACGACGTCGGCCGCCACCTGCACACCGCTGCCGATGCCTTCGATGAAGTCCTTGCCTCCCTGGATCGGGTCGAGCGTCACGAGCCCCTGGATCAACTTCGGTACGGCGGAAAACAGCGACGTCCGTGTCTCCATCTGGCCGGTGTGGATGTTGCGTTGGGTCGTGCCCATCACCAGGTGACGGCCCATGTCGACTACGTCGCGGCCACTGTCCTTGAAGCTCTCGCGGAGATTTCCGATGACGCTGCCGGTCGCGCGCTGTCGCGGGCTGCGCTTGTACACCTGCCGAGCGTAGAGGCGCACGTTGTCGAGAATCGAGGTGCTCGCTTCGGTGTACTCCAGATCGATTTCGTCCTGAAGAGCCGTGAGCCCAATCTCGTAGCCGTCTGGGACGTCGAAGAGCGCCATCGACGCATCGGGACAGTAGAGGATGCGATGGGGTACCGGAGCGTGAACGTCGTCCTCTCCGACGACACGACTCTCCAGCGTATTGAAGCAACCATCCGCGTCGGGGCTGACCGCCAGATGTTCCCGCATGAATTGCTCGAGCGGCATGTCGCCCCATTCGACCGCGAGGGCGGCATTGCCATAGGTGCGAACCAGGATCAGATCTTCCCGATCCAGGTGCGTTCGCAGCTTTCCCTTGCGCTTCTTTCCGACGGTCCAGTCGTCCGCGTCCTTCTCGGGCGTGAGCTGATAGAAGTCCTCGATGTAGCGATTGGGCCGGCGCGCCATCTCGTCCAGGTCAAACGGAGCGCCCTCTCGGTGCTTGAAGATCACCAGACCGGCACCCAGCCCGGCACTCACGGCGGGCAGGTCGTCGACGCGCGGGTACTGCACTCGGGCATTCTTCGAATCGACCGAAGCCAGAAAGCGCCCATCGTGTGTCAGGAGACCGTTCTCGCCCGCGACGTAGCGGACACCCATCTGCCAAGTGCCGTTTCGCCAGTCGATCTCAGCGAGGTGGGCGCCAGCAAAAATCGCGCGATCCTCGAGTACGGCGCCGCGAACGCTTTTGTCGACACGCCCGTCTCCGTCCGAGTCGTACAGAACGACCGGATCGAGTGTGCCCTGGTGTCGCCTCACGAAGCGCCAAAGGTCCGGACCCAGGTCCGCCGTGATGCGCGGCTCGATGCCCCCCTGCACGACGATCGAATCCAACCCCTTGCCGAGATCGTTCTCCGCGTGGAAGAAGATCTCCCCGTTCGGTGCCTTGTAGTGGAGCGCGGGATCGAAGCCTTCTCCACGCGGATGGATCCACAGGTCACGAATCAATGCGGTCGTTCCGGTGGCCACCAAAGCCAGCACGGTCAGCCCGAGAATGGTGAAAACAAAAAATGACGGTTTTTTCCACTGCATGATGAGTGGATGTGGGAGTCATGACACAAATGTGTCAGTAGTTGCGCATCGGACGAAGCGATCTGCAGACGACGCGCAGTTTCACTGCAACAAGACGGAAACCTACGCATCAGCGGCGCGCAACGGGAAGTCGTTCGCGGAACTCAGCTCTCCGCCATGAGCGCGAAGAGTGCGTGAAACTTCTCGGTATCGACGGCGATGAACAGGCCGTCCGCCTCCACGACAGCGTTCTCTCCCGCGTAGACCGCCCCCGACGTGCGGATCTTGCGACCGTCGATGCTGTCCAGGCGCGCTTCGACGCGTAACGACGTCTCCACAGGCGTCGCGTGGAGAAAACGCGTGGTGAACTCCACAGTCATGGCCGGTGTACCCGCGAACATACACGCGCGACCGAGGGCCTCGTCCAGTAGCGCCGCCACGAGGCCGCCGTGGACGCGCCCCGGCGCTCCCCCCATGGACTTGCCGAAGGTGACTTCACCACGGACCAGCTTGTTCTCGAGATCGAATCGGAACGTCGCCGGGGGCGAGATCGGATTCGCGAGGCCGGCGAAGGGGCTGCGATCCGAGAAGTCCGCCATCTCCGGAGCAATGACGCGCACGTCCGCATCGAGCACTTCGGGCTCGGGAACACCAGTTTCCAACAGCGACGCGCGCGCTTCGAGGATCTCGGAGAGCTCGCGGATCTGCTCCGCCGGCGCGGCGGTGCTGCAGAGCATGTTGTTCAGCCGACGCAGCTGAGTCGCCAGCTCGCGCTTGGCGAGGATCTCAATCGTCGGATCGGGAGGAGAATCCTGATACTGGCTGATTCGTTCCAGAATGAAGTCGACGTCGACCACGGTTGCCCGTCCTCTAGATGGCGCGCTCGAAAGCGGATAAAGAAGGGATAGAAAGAAAAACGGAGTCTAGCGGGTCGCGATCGCAGCGAGCCGCGCGGACAGGTCGGACTGCCCGAGACCCTCGGCGTAGGCTGCGGTGGTCTCGACACGCATCCGTCCAGCCGCCCAGACGTCGATGCTGAGCGACGTCATCGTCCGTTCCGCGTGCTCGAGAAGCAGGGACGATGCGCCAACCGAATCGCCCTCGGCGAGTTCGAGCAAGAACTCGAGATGACTCGTGTAGCGCCTCGCCACGTAGGGCAGGACGGACTCGAACAAATTGCCGTGCTGGGGCTCACCGATCCCCTTCGACGCCGACAGAGCCCGCAGCAGCGCTCGGCGCGCCTCCGCGACGTTGCCGAGTACGAGCTCGGACTCACCGCCCAGCGAAGCGCCGATCACCCGGGCCATCGGAAAACCCTGTTTCTCGGTGAGCTTCGCTTCACGGAGCGCGTCTTCGAAGCGACCCTTCCAAAGCAGGTACTCGATCCACGGTGCCCGGTGGAAGCCCGCGAAGGCACCCCGTCCGTCGATGCCGTAGGCGTCCAACAAGTGGGCGGCGCCCGCCTGCTCGTCGCTCATCGCGAGCTCGACGAGGCCGAGAAGATGGAGATTGTGGGCGTAGTGCCAGTCATCGGCAGGACCCACGGACTCGGTCGTGACCGCCCATCGATGCAGGCGGTCGGCCTCCGCCAGCCATTCACGTGCTTCCTGCCAGCGACCCAGGCGGGGCAGCACGTGCGCATACATGTGAAGCGGGTGCGGCGCAGCGGTGGCCAGCGATGTCAGGACCTTGCCGTGAATGGCCGCCTCATCCAGCCGGTTCAGGTTCTCGTAGGTGTGGACGAGAAAGTGGTGGGCGCCCGGATGACTCGGATCGATCCGGAGCGCCGCCACGTAATAGGCGATCACGTCCTCGTCACCTCCCTGGCCGCGCCCCCAGAACGCACGCTCCTGGGCGTTGCCGCGCAGCACCCAGGCGTGAGCGTCGCGGGAGTCCAGGGCGATCAGCTGGTCGATGCCGCTCCGGTAGCGCTCGTGAGCCGCTTCCCGCGCGCGTCCAGCGAGTCGGGCCCCGTCGAGCTGCATGCGCGCCAGCTGGATCCAGCGCTGCTCCTTCTCGGTCAGCTCGGTGCGTTCGGCCAGCGCTTCCGCCGCGCTGATGCGAGCCTCGGCTGCAGCATAGTCCTGTGCGCCGTACCAGGCCTTGGCCAACCCGAGCTGAGCCATCGCCAAGTTCGGATCCTCGGACAGTGCCGCGTTGAAAGAGCGAGCCGCGAAGAGCCAGTGATAGGCGTAGAGGAATGCGACACCCTGGTCGTACCAGGCCTGGGCCTTCTCGGAAGAAGTCGTGACCGGCTGCGAGACCGTACTCCCTCTCGACTCGAAACGGATCGGCAACTCCGCAGCGTTCCGACTGAACTCGGGAGTGTGGGGCGAGAGCGCCCATACGGTACTGGTTTCCGGCTCGCCGCATGCAACGACCCCGACGGCGATGGCAGCCAGGGCCAAGCGTCTTCGCGCCTTCATCAACCGCACTTCAAGCGAGATCGAGGCTCGCAAGCCCCGAACGAATCACCTTTTCATAAGTTTCAATGAATTCGTTCACATCGCTGAGAAGTGAGAAGACGAAGTGGCGGGAGCCCGCCTTCGCGAACGACTCCATCTGCTCGAGGCAATCCTCGGGCCGACCCAGCAGGCAATACTTCTTTGCCGCTTCCTTGAAGTCGGTGTTGTAGATCGTACCAAGCAGCTTGGCGGCGCGGCGAAGCGCGCGCTCGTAGTCGTCGTCGAGCACGGTGAACAGGAAGCAGGCCGTCTCGAAGTCGACGTCCTTCCGGCGGGCCACCGCCGCGTGCTCGTCGATCACCCGCAGGTTGTTGGCGTACTGATCGGGCGAACACATGTGCGAGATGTAACCGTCTCCGACGGTGCCGGCGCGGCGGAACGACGGTCCCTTGCGGCCGCCAACGATGATTCGGGGCCCGCCGGGCTGTAACGGCTTGGGGGACAGGGAGACGGGCCCGAACTGGAAGTGGCGCCCCGCGTGAACGACCTGGTCCTCGCTCCAGAGTCGCCGCAGGATCTCGATCCCCTCGTCGGTGCGACTGCCGCGCTCCTCCAGCGGCACTCCGCTCGCCTCGAACTCGGGCGGAAACTCGCCGCCGACACCAATTCCCAGCGTGAGCCTTCCGCCAGAGAGCACGTCGAGGCTCGACGTGACCTTGGCCGTGGTCGTCGGATTTCGGAGCGGGACCAGGTAGACGCCCGTACAGAGCCGCACCCGTTGGGTCACGGCCGCCACGAACGACAAGAGCGTCAACGATTCAAGGATCGGGATGTAGAAGGAGATGTGGTCTCCGACCCAGATCGAATCGAAGCCGGCCGCCTCGATTCGGGGCGCCAACGAAAGTACACGCTCACGGTCCTGGCCCGTCATCACGAGACCGGCCTGGATTCCATTGCGGAGAATCAATCGATCGGGCATCGCACGTTCCCGTTCCCGTTTGAACTGGAAGGATTCTGTACGAGATGGAGCGTAACGTCACGCTCGTCTGGCTTGTTTTTCGCAGTTTTCTCGATTTGCTCGACAACGGGTCATTCCGCTACCTCTGTCCGGGACAGGAGGAACACGGAATGAACTCTCCCGTTCGCGTCGAGAAATCAGGCCCGATCACGACCGTCATCCTCGATCGGCCCGAAGTCCGCAACGCCGTTGATCGCAAAACCGCCGCGGCCCTGGCCGAGGCCTTTCTGGCCTTCGAAAAAGACGATGAGGCCAAGGTCGGCGTCCTGGCTGGTGACCACGGAACCTTCTGCGCCGGCGCCGATCTCAAGTCACTAGCGACCGGCAAGGGCGCGCCGCGGGTCGTGATCCCGAAGACGGGGGACGCCTGGGACCCGCTCAGCACAGACGCACCGATGGGACCCTCGCGCATGTTCCTGTCGAAGCCCGTGATCGCCGCCGTATCGGGACACGCCGTGGCCGGCGGCCTCGAGTTGGCGCTCTGGTGCGACATACGCGTGATGGAAGAGGACGCCATCTTCGGCGTCTTCTGTCGACGCTGGGGCGTGCCACTCGTCGATGGCGGGACCGTACGACTGCCGCGCATCGTCGGCATGGGCCGCGCTCTCGACATGATCCTGACCGGACGCCCGGTGGGCGCCGAGGAAGCGCTCGCCATGGGCCTCGCCAATCGTGTCGTGCCGAAGGGCACGGCTCGTACGGCCGCCGAGCAGCTGGCCGCTGAGATCGCGAGGTTCCCGTTCGTCTGCACCCAGGCCGACCGGCGTTCGGCCTACGAGCAGTGGGAGCTCCCGCTGGACGAAGCCTTCCTCAACGAATTCGAACGTGGTTGGACCGCGATCAAAGCCGGAGAGACCGTTGCCGGTGCGACCCGGTTTGCGGGCGGCCAAGGCCGCGGCGGCAGCTTCGAAGACATCGCCTGACGACTACTCGCCTCGAAAGACGGGCTTGCGCTTCTCGAGGAACGCACGGGGCCCTTCACTCGCGTCCTTCGACATCATGACCTTCATCCCGTGCTGCATCTCGATGGCGAAGGCCTCCGCCTCGGGAAGGTTTTCCGTCTCCCGCAGCGTCGCCAGGATTTCCCGAACGGCGAGGGGACCGTTCTCCGCGATGCGCAAGGCGATCTCGCGCGCCTTGTCCAGGGCCTGGCCGTCGGGCACCACGTGGTTGATCAGTCCCAGTTCGAGTGCGCGCCGGGCCGGCAGGTCGTCGCCCACCAGCAGCATCTCGGCTGCCACGGCATAGGACAGCTGGCGACGCAGGCGCACGGTCGAGCCCGCCATGGGAAATAGACCGCGCTGCACTTCGGTGACACCGAAGACCGCGCTCTCACCCGCAACCCGGATGTCGGTGCCTTGGAGGATCTCGGTGCCACCGGCGCGGGCGAAGCCCTCGGCCGCCAGCAGGATCGGCTTGGTCGGGCGGTAGGTCTTGAGCCACGCACCCATGATCAGGTCGGGCTCCTTGAGCGCCCGCTCCATCCATTCGTTTTCGGGCTTGCCCGAACGCAGCTTGGGAATCTCCGAAAGATCCATGCCGGCGCAAAAAGTGTCGCCGTTGCCGGTGAGAATCGCGCAGCGGATCTCGTCGTTTGCGTCGACCTCCTTCCAGGCGTCATAGAGGAGGCACATCATCTCGCAATTGACGGCGTTCTTCTTCTCGGGGCGGTTCAGAGTCACGGTCATCACCCCATCGGTCTTGTCGACCAGTACGGCAGGCATGAGGGCTCCTCAAAAAAGGGAATTCTGCAGGGTACGCGTTCGCCCAGGCTCTTGCATGCTGACGGGGCCCTCGAAACGAGGGGCGGGAATTTCTGCCTTAAAGCTCCGATCGGCATCTTCCGATCCAGGGGCTGTAGCCCCAGAGGAGGGCCGATATGTCCAGACGACTGCTCGCCATCGCATGCTTCGGAATCCCGATCTTGCTGACACTCCCGGCGTCGGCCGAGAACGTGCTGTTCACACCCGAGGAATACGTCGCCTGCGGCTCGTTCATGGATGCCCTCCAGACGGACGAGGCGGGCACCCGACGCCATCTGGATGCCTGCGTCGCCGAGGCTGGGACCGAGGAGCTGTGCGAGCGCCGCCTGGTCCTGCGACTCGAGCGCTGCGGCGAAGTTCTGGGAGAGAAGGACACCTTCCAGCAGATGAGTACCGACGCCGGACTGGCCCAGAAGCACGCCCGCTCGCGGCTGCGAAAGCTGGCAAGCGGCTACAAGCAAGCCCTCGCGTCGACCCAGGCGCGGGAAGCAAGCGGCGACGCCGATGCCACCGCCCAGAGCCTGCTCGAGATCTACGACGTCTACTGGCTGGTCTCGTGGACGTCGCTCGAGGCGGCCGAGAAGATGAACCAGAGGCTGCGCACCGATGCCTCCGAGGTGGGTCTCGAGCTCGCGAGCGTCGACGCCTACGTGATCGAGGCTCTCGACGCGCTTCGCGCCGCCAAGCTACGCGGCGATTTCGAGACGATCGAGTCGGCCATCCAGACCCAGCGCGAGAAGTAGTCGAACGCCTGGCGTGCCAGCTCTTCCAGCGCGACCGAAGACACGCGCAATTCGATTGACCAGCTGCTCGAAGCATCGCGCGGCTCTATCGATCTCGGGAGTCGGCACGGAATCCGGGATCGGCGTATGATCGACCTCCTGTCGAACTTCGCAGGACCGCCGAAATGACCCGCCGCGTCGACAGCATGGTTGCATCGATCACCGAAGACGACGCATTCATCGAAGCCGCCCTGGAGAAGGCGTCGATCCCCACGTTGATGACGGCGATGGTGCACATCACGGGCGACCCGAGCATCCTGCGCGGCTCGGTCCGTCCGCAGAAGACGATCATGGGCGATGTCCAAGGGCTCATGTCCCCGCAGGACAAGGACGAGGTCCGAAAGCTCGCCCTCGAGATTCTCAAGACCTACCGCGACGGTGCCTGCCAGCTTCCGCCGGCGCCGACGCCAGATCTCATCCACGAGATGATGAGCTTCATGGTCGGTGAAGAGGTGCCCGACGACTACGTACCGATGATGCTGGAGGAGATGGATCTGGACGGGGAGGATTCCCGCGACACCCACCTGGAAGAGCGCGTTCCGGCCGACGTCCGCGAGAATTTCCACGTCGTCGTGATTGGAGCAGGCATGTCGGGGATCCTGACCGCAATCCGCCTGAAGGAGGCAGGCATCCCCTACACGGTCATCGAGAAGAACGAGACCGTGGGCGGAACCTGGCTCGAGAATTCCTACCCCGGCTGCCGCGTCGACATCGCCAACCACTTCTACTGCTACTCCTTCGAGCCGAATCACGAATGGCCCGAGTTCTTCTCTCAGCAGGCGACCCTGCTCGAGTACTTCGAGGCCTGCAGCCGGAAGTACGGGATCCGCAAACAAATCCGCTTCAATACCGAGGTGGTCTCCGCGACCTTCGACCCCGACGAATTGGTCTGGCAGCTGAAGACCCGCACTCAGCAGGGCTTGGAGGAGTCGTTGACGGCCAACGTGGTGGTAAGCGCCGTCGGCCAGCTGAACCGCCCGAAGTTTCCCGAGATCGAGGGAATCGACTGTTTCCAGGGGCCGGCGTTTCATTCGGCCCACTGGCAACACGAGCACGATCTCGCAGGCAAACGCGTGGCCGTGATCGGTACGGGAGCCAGCGCCCTCCAGCTCGTTCCCGAGGTCGCGAAGACGGCGGGGAAACTCTTCGTCTTCCAGCGTTCGGCCGCCTGGATGGTGCCCAACGAGAACTACCACCGGACCGTGAGCAAAGAGAAAAAGTGGCTGCTCAAGCATGTTCCCTTCTACGCGCGCTGGTACCGGTTTCTCCTGTTCTGGCCGGGCTCGGACGGACTGATGCCTTCACTCGTGATCGACCCCGACTGGCCACACCCGGAACGGTCCATCAACGCTCTGAATGAGAGCATGCGCGTGATCTTCACCGACTACATGAAGTCCCAGGTCGGGAACGACGCCGAGCTGCTCGAGAAGGTGATCCCGAAGTACCCGCCGTTCGGAAAGCGCATGCTCCAGGACAACGGCAGCTGGCTCACCACGCTGACCCGAGACAACGTCGAACTCGTCACCGATGGTATTGCCGAGATCAACGAGGACGGAATCGTCACAGTGAATGGAGAACGCTACGACGTCGACGTGATCATCTTCGCCACCGGGTTCCGCGCCAACCGGTTCCTTTGGCCGATTGAAATCACGGGAACCGGAGGAGTGAAACTAGGCGAGCTTTGGGGAGACGACCCCCAGGCCTATCTGGGCATCACGGTGCCTCGATTCCCCAATCTCTTCTTGCTCTATGGCCCAGGCACCAATCTCGCCCATGCCGGCAGCATCATCTTTCATTCCGAATGTCAGGTCCGATACATCATGGGCTGCATCCAGGTACTGCTCGAAGGCAGGTACAAATCCATGGACTGCAAGCAGAAAGTCAACGACGACTTCAACGACCGACTACAGCAGACCATGACTCGCCTGGTGTGGTCCCACCCGGGAATGGATAGCTGGTACAAGAACAGCAAGGGACGCGTCACCACCACGTCGCCTTGGCTGCTGCGCGACTACTGGAGCTGGACGCGCGAGCCGAATCTCGACGACTACGAGCTGGTCTGAGCCCGCCGTAGCGGGCGCCCATCTCCCGATGTCGCTCTTTACGGATCGGGCTGTCGGACGAAGGTCCGGATCGAGGGGCTCAACTGGTGGGCAGCCCCGCCTGATCCAGCAGCTTGATGACGTCGTGAGCAATGTGGTGAAGCTGACGGTGGACGAGCGAATTCGGCGCACCGATCAGAACCGGCAGGATCCGTCCGTCGAGACTCGTCTCCAGCGATGCGATCTTCGGGCTGTGGGAGATGAAGGACTCGAGCAGTGGATGGCCCACACGACGGATCTCACTGATCAGGTGCGCCAGGACATCGGGCTTGCCTGCCTCGTCGTACTTGATGCGGCGGTCCACCATTGAGAGCACGACGCGCGCGGCATCGCGGCGCCGCCCCCACCCTTCGAGTTGACGAAAGACCTTGTCGGCCTGGATCAGCGACGCCTGATCCTTCACCACCACCAGGGTGAGATCGCTGGCCGCCAGCGCGTTCTTCGTGAGGATCTCGAAGTCGCTCTTGGTGTCGAGAATCACGAGCCCCCGCCAGCCGGTTCGTTCGAGCATGCACTGGAGCTCGAAGGTCCCAGAAATGCGCTGCTTGGGCTCGCTCACGTCCGAACACGAAGGGACATAGTGAACGCCGTACTGGCCCTCGAGCACGACTCGCTTGAAGTCGCCATCCCGAACGCCTCGAGCAAACGTCTGCCGACCGTCGGACGCTTCGAAGGCAAACATCCGATCGAGCGTGTTCTGGTCATCGAGTCCGATGACGAGGATCGGGAGATCTTCGCGCAGCGCGCGAAAGTAGACCGCCAGATTCGACGCGAGCGTCGTCTTCCCAATTCCACCCTTGTTGTTGGTGATGGTCAAAACGCGGAACGGGCGATCGCCTGAATCCCAGTTCCGAAGTGGATTCGCGGTGTCTGCGGACGCCCGATTGGCGCGTTCCAGAAAACGACTCACAGCTTCTCCCTGCTACCTTGCCTCAGCCAAGCGGCGCTCCCGACGGGTGCCCCGAACGAGATGGCGGTGCCCGGAGCCAAACAGTATCTGCCGAATCCGTACGGACGGTAAAGCCCAAATCCCAGAAATCGACCGATACGGCCGATTCCCCATTTCCGACACAGGTTTATGTGAACCCCTGCAGACCCTCCCGGGTCCGCCCCCAAGGAGCTGATCTCCAAGGGATCATCTGCCCCTGACACTCAGACGTTGTTGGACGGGTAGCGGGGGGGGCTCTCATCACCCGGGCAGACAATGCTGCGGCGACCTCTGTCTGATCGGCCCACGGGCGAGGAGACCTTGTCGTGAATGGCAGCACGACACCCGGGGCAACGTCTATTCGACGACCGAGGGGATGACGGCGATCCGCGCGCAGCAGCCGATCGAGCAGGGGAAGCTCGGCGCCCACACCCTCGGCTCGACAGAGCCTGGCGGAAAACCGACGAAACGTGCACTGAGGAGATGTTGCGCCACACTGTTGCCTGACGTTGCGCGCCGAAGGGCGGCAAGCACCGCGTTCCGTGTCGAGGATCCACTCGATGCATATCCGTGGTGACGCAAAAACGCGAAATCTCGACCGGATTGAACAAGCCGTGAGGTCTCCGAAGTGATCGCGATCAAGCTCGTCCTGCTACTCGCGATCCTCGTTGCAGGCGCGGCCGGCGGTGCGCTCCCTCTCTATCGGCATCGGGCACTGGACTCCGACCGTCTCTTGGGTTGGGGGAATGCATTCGCCGCCGGCGTCTTCCTCGGCGCCGGACTGATCCACATGCTTCCGGACGCGGACGCGGCCTGGGTCGAACTGGGTTGGAGCTATCCCATGGCTTTCCTGATGGCGGCACTGGCCTTCGTTCTGATGTTGCTGATCGAACACGTCCTGCTCCCCGACGACGCCCATCAGATGGTGCACGCGCCCTCGGGCGAACGATTTGCCCACGTGACAGAACATTCCCATGGTGGCCTCGCGGCCTACGCCGTCGTCACCACGCTGGCAGTCCATTCTTTTCTGGCGGGACTCGCGCTCGGCGCCGAACCCGAACTCAGCAGTGTGCTCGTCATCTTCCTGGCGATCCTGGCCCACAAGTCGACGGCCGGCTTCGCGCTCGGCGTAAGCCTGGTCCGGAATCAGATCCCGAGCCGGCTCGCCTGGGGTCTGCTCGGGTTGTTCGTCGCCGCCACACCAGTCGGCATTCTGGTCGGAACCCTGCTAGGCGAGGCGCTAGAGGGAACGACCCAGCTCACCTTCGAAGCGACATTCCTTTCGTTGGCCGGCGGAACCTTCGCCTACGTGGCGACCCTCGACATCCTACGCGACGAGTTCAGCGAGCCCGGCAGCCGTTGGAGCAAGTGGTTGCTGGTGTTCGCCGGCACCGTACTCATGGGCGTGCTCGCTCTCTGGGCCTGAGCGTTCGCCCGATCCGTTTCGCCCGATTCAGCTCGCCCGACTCAGAGGCTGTCTTCGGGCTTCTCCACGCTGGATGGGGTCGTTACGGACCGACAGGCACTTCGGCGTCCGGTGCCACGCAGCCGGCGGTTCAGAGCGGCGGAACGGGCACCGAAATCGAAGGCGCCTCGGCTCCCCCGTCTACCTGGAAGATCTTTCCCGTGATCCACGACGAGGCCGGCGAAGCGAGATAGAGGGCACAGGCCGCGATGTCTTCCACCGTACCGGGTCGATGCATCGGGGTGTTCTTCTCGAATTGCTCACGCAGTGCGTCGTTGGTGAGCACGACATCGAGCGATTCGGTCGCCACGCCGCCCACCGAGATCGCGTTGACCCGGACCTTCGGAGCGAACTCGGCCGCGAGATTGCGCGTCAGCATGTTGAGCGCGGCTTTGCCCGCAGCGTAGGCCGCGAACGCTGTCTGCACCATGTCGCTGGCCCGGGACGAAATGTTGACCACGGCGCCGCCCTCGGCGGTCTCGACCATCTTCGGCACCGCCAGGCGGGTCAGCAGGAACACCGAGGTCACGTTGAATCGCAGCGCCTTTTCGAAGTAGCGCTCACTGGTCTCGAGAGCAGACCGGGGGCCCGTGCCTCCAGCGTTGTTGACGAGCAGATCGAGCCGGCCGAACTCGGCAACGGCAGCTTCGACCAGGCGCTCGAGATCGGCTGTCTCCATCACGTCGGTCACGACGGGCAAGCCGCGGCGACCGCGACGTTCGACCTCGGCAACCGTCGATTCGATCTCCCGCTTCGTCCGCGCGGCGCACACGACGTCGGCGCCTGCCTCGGCGAAGGCCAGGGCGATGCCACGCCCGATCCCCTTGCCGGCGCCCGTGACGATGGCCACGCGATCCGTCAGTTTGAAACGATCGAGGATCACGACGCGGCCTCAATGAGATGTGGCGCCGCTCGTCCCGCCACCAGCGGCAGGTCGAGATAGGTACGGATTCCCGGGTCCGCCGCACAGGTCGCGGGAATCGCGCTGACACAATGGGTCGCCGTCGCCACGATGCCCGAGTTCCGCCGCAGGCCTGCCTCGATCGACTCCGGATGGAGCCCGTGGAAGGTGACCTGTAGCGATGGATCGCCCGTGATCTCGATCTCGAAGCGCTCGCCCTTTTCCCCGAGACTCCAGTCCGGTTCCAGATGCTGCTGGCCCATCAGCCAGTTGACGCGCGCCATCACGAAGGGCTGGCCCTTCACGAACCCCTCCCAGGTGAAGCGTTGGGCCGCCACCTTGCCCGGCTCGATCACGCCGATCGGAGACTCGATCGGCGCCGTCGCCACGGCCATCTCGTGGGTGGCCCGCTTCTCGGAATCCAGCACGACGCCGAGAACGTCGGCCACCATGTCGAGAGACTGCTGGAATCCTCCACCCAGCACGTTGAGCATGGGGCTCTTGCGCGCCTCGTCGGGCGTCTTGCCAAACAGCATGACATCGGCGATCACCGCCGGAGCTCCATAGGTCCGGATGTCCGAGAACTCTTCAGCGCGCACATGGGTGATGGCGCGAGACAAGGCCGAGATCATCAGGGGGAAGCGCTCCGTGATGCCACCCGGGTGGATACCGGTGCCGTGGAGGGTGACGGCGTATTTTCGACAGGTCGCTTCGAGATCGGCCACGTCGAGGCTCTTGGGATAGAACCAATTGAGTGGCGTCACGACGTTCTTGCCGGATTCGAGTATCCGAATGGCCTCCTCCTTGCGACCGATGATGGGAGCATAAAGGACGCAGTCGGCATCGATGGCGAGCACCTCGTCCACGTCGTTCGAGGCCGTGACGCCGAGCGGTCCGATGCCGCAGATCTCGCCCACGTCCCGGCCGGCCTTCGCCGTGCTGTGTACCCAGGCTCCCGCCAGTTCCAGTTCCGGGTGTGAGACGATCGCCTCGACGGCTGCGCGGCCCAAGTTTCCTGTTGCCCACTGGATGACTCGAATCGCCATGTCTCCTCCCAACGGCCAGCCGCACAGCGGTGAGCTGGCCCTGATGCACATCCCTCGAGAGTGGGGACGATCCAGAATCCGCATTCTGCCACGCCACAACCGCGTCTGCCGCCGGAATTACGAAGGGATCCCTAGCGGACTCCGGAGTGGGCCCACGAAAGGCGACTTCTCCCTAGAGGCCGAAGATTTTTTCGGCGCTGGCGCGGTCTGATTCGACCGATCGACCCGTCATGAAATGGCGGAGCTCTGCTGGCGCTTGTGGCCGCCGGTCAGGCGTCCGAAGAAGCGTGTGACGGCTTCTGCAGCATCGTCGAAGACCAGGTAGAAGACCGGCACGACGAGCAGGGTCAGAACCGTCGACGAGAGCATGCCCGCCGCCGTTGCAATGGCCATCGGCGCGCGGCTCTCGGCGCCCGGGCCGATTCCCAGCGCCGCTGGGAGCACTCCAAAAATCATCGAGAGCGCCGTCATCAGGACCGGCCGCATTCGCACCGGGGCCGCCGTGCGCATGGCTTCGAGCTTGTCCATTCCCTCTCGGCGCAGCTGGTTCGCATAGTCCACCAGCAGGATCGAGTTCTTGGTCACGAGGCCGAACAGCAGCAGGATCCCGATCAGACTGAAGAGGTTGATGGTGTTTCCCGTGACGAGCAGACCGCCCAGGGCCCCGACCATGGCCAGCGGGAGCGCCAGCATCACCGTGAACGGATGCACCAAGCTCTCGAACTGCGCCGCCAGCACCATGTAGATCACCAGAATCGCGAGGCCCACGGCAATGCCAAATTGGGCCATGCCTTCCTGCATGATCTCGGCGCTTCCCGCCGGAATCATGGTCACACCCCGAGGCAGAATCCGGGCCGCGATCTCCTCGGCATCGAGGATGGTGTGGCCGAGCTTTCGGTCTCCGCTGAAATTGCCCGAGATCGAGACGCTACGCTGGCGGTTGGTTCGGGTGATCGCCGACGGCGCGGCACCCGACTGGATCTCGATCAGGTTGCGGAGCTCCACGACCTCGCCCCGATCGTTCCGGACGTAAAGGCTCTTGATCGCCTCGGGCTCGGCTCGGTCGGCGGCCTCGAGACGCATGCGGATGTCGTAGCGCCGCCCAGCCTCCTTGAAGACGCCCACGTCGATACCGCCCACCATGGCCTGCACGGTGGTAGCGACCGCGCGCGCACTTACGCCCAACGCCGCTGCCTTCTTCCGATCCAGCACGACGCGCAGCTCGGGCAGTCCCAGCTTGAGACTCTTGTCCAGATCGACGAAACCGCCCTTGGCTTCCAGCTCGGTCATGAAGCGATCGGCCAGCGCGTCGAGCTCGTCCAAGGGAAGGTTGCCGCGGATCTCGATGTCGAAGTCTCCGGGACGGCTCGACATGTTCTCGCCCATGGCGAAAAGGCGTATGTTTCGACCCGGGACCTTGCCGAGCTCTTCGCGTGCCGCGTCGATCACTTCGAATATCGTGCGTTCCCGTTCATCGGGGGAGCTCAACATTCCGAAGATCATGCCGGTGTGGGAGAGCGGAACCGAATGGCCCCCGGCGGCCCCCGCCGAAGAGAACATGCCGACCAGCTCGGGCTGGGCGAGCATGTACTGTTCGTCCCTTTCGAGATACTCGAGCGTGGCATCGATCGAGGTGCCCGGCGCCGCTTCGAGCTGTGCGAAGAAGATGCCCGTATCGCTGGGTGGGAAGAACTCACCCTCGAGCAGGGAACCGAACACCAGAGCCAACGCAAAGCTTCCGATGGCGCCGCCGACGGTGATGGCGCGATGGGTCAGGGTCCAATGGAGAACGCGGCGGTAGGAGTTCTCGAAGGCTTCGAAGCCCACCTCGAGCTTGTGATAGATGCTGCCGTGGGCGCGCACGGAAGGCGGCGGCATGCGGGCCGCGAGCATCGGCGTGAGTGTCAACGCAACGAAGAGGGAGATCAGCACGCTGCCGGCCACCGTCAGGCCAAACTCGCCCAGGAAGCTTCCCACCAGCCCTTCAACGAACACGACGGGCAGGAAGACGGCGGCTACGGAGATCGTCGAAGCCGTGGCGGCGAACGCGATCTGTCGCGTCCCCGCCGATGCGGCTTCGCGGGCCGAGGCCCCCCGGTCGCGGTGACGTTCGATGTTCTCGAGCACGACGATGGCGTCGTCGATCACGACGCCTACAGCGAGCGTCATACCGAGCAGCGTCATGGTGTTGAGCGTGTAGCCGAAGATCCAGACCAGCCCGAAGGTGGCGATCAGCGAGATCGGAATCGCCGCCGCGATGATGAGTGTCGGTCGAGTCCGCCGCAGAAAGATGAAGACGACGAAGATCGCCAGCAGGGCTCCGAAGACCAGGGCGAACTCGGTCTCGGCGACGGCCTCGCGCACGCCCTTCGAAAAGTCGACCCAGCCGGCGGGGTCGGCGATGCGCATTCCGTCGGGCAAGATCGCGCGGATCTCCGGAAGCCGGCGGAACACCTCGTCGACGATGGCTACCGTGTTCTCACCGGACTTCCGCATCACACCCATGGCGATTGCCGGACGGCCGTTGAAATGGGCGATGGTCTTGACGTCTTCGGCGCCGTCTTCGATACGCGCGACGTCGCCTAGCAGGACCGGCACACCGGCTTCGTGGGCGATGACCAACGCCTCGAGCTCGGCGAGGGTCCGAAACTCAGCGTCAGTCTTGACCGAGTATTCGACACGTCCACTTTCGATGACGCCGCCCGGTATCTCCACATGTTCACGCCCAAGAGCCAGCATCACATCGCCCGACGACAGTCCGCGTGCCCTCAGGGCGACTCCATCCAGCCAGATGCGGATGTTGCGGTCGCGCGCGCCGAACATCTCGAGACCAGCTACGCCCGGAATCGTCTCGACGAAGGGCGAGAGCTGGCGATTGGCGAAGTCGGTGGCCTCAGCGATGGGCCGATCGGTTTCGAGCGGGAACCACAACACCGGCGATTCGTTGGGGTTGAAGTTTCCAACCACGGGCGGCTCCATGTCCGGCGGCAACTGTCCACGGACACGTCCGATCACATCGCGAACCTGCTGGGCCATGAGATCGAGATCGGTGCCCAGTACGAATTCGACTACGATCTGGGAGGCGTCCTGGTAGCTCGTCGAGCGCACGCTGCGGACTCCCGAGAGCGTGCTCACCTGCTCCTCGATCACGTCGACCACGTCTTCCTCGATGGCCTCGGGGCTTGCACCGGGAAGCACCGCCGTAATGGTGAGAACCGGGAACTCCATGTTCGGAAACTGGTCGACGCCCAGCCGGTTGTAACCGAGCACGCCGAACACGATCAGCGCCAGGGTCATCATCCACGTGAAGACGGGACGCTGGATGCAGATGTCGGACAGGCTCATGAGCCGTTACCCGCGCGGGTGGGAAGCATCGCGGCCGCATCGAACTCGGTGCCGTCTTCGTTGCGCAGCGAGACCACGGAACCGTCGATGAGGCCCGTCTGGCCACGCACGACGATCCAGTCTCCGGCACCGATGACGCCCTTGACCTCCACCAGATCATCGCGGTGGATGCCAGGCTCGACGCGAATGCGTTCGACCTTGTCGCCGCCCACCAGTCGAAAGATGACGGAGCCATCCGAGCGCTGGAGAACGGCTTCCTTGGGAATCATGACGACGCCAGAGCGCTGGGCCACTCCCAGGTCGACGCGGGCAAAGGTACCGGGCAGGAGGCGACCGTCGGGGTTCGCCACCACGGCCTTCACACGGCGGGTGCGCGTCGTGACGTCGATGGTCGGCGACAACACGCTCACCTTGGCGCGAAAGATCTCATTGGGATACGACGCCACCCGAATCTCAACCGACTGGCCGACGGCGACACGGGACGAATCGACCTCGGACAGATGGAACTCTACCTCGACCGGGTCCAGAGCTACGAGCTGGAAGAGTTTCTGGCCTGTGTTCACGTACTCACCGACCTTCACGTAGCGGCGCCCCACCAGACCCGCGAAGGGAGCCGCCACACTGGCGTCCGAGAGCGCACGCAGGGCGAGTCCCAGTTGGGCCCGGGCAGCCGCCAGACCCGCGCGCGCGAGATCGACGTTCGTCATCGCCTCGTCAACGCGAGCCTTCGACACGGCGCCACGCACTACGAGTGTCTCCAGCCGCTTGAATTCGCGGCGCGCCTCGTCGAGCTGGGCCTGGGCCTGCACCACGCTGGCCTGGTCGTTCTCGAGCTCGAGTCTGCGCCGCTGGGGGTCGATCTCGATGATGATCTGGTCGAGAGCGACATCGGATCCCTCGTCAGCGGCAACGCTCGTGACCTCGCCTTCTACCTGTGCGGAAACGGTTGCTTCGGCCTGAGCCAGCAGCTGGCCCGTCGCCTCGATCTGGTCGACGACCGCGTGAGACGTGGCCCGCTTCACCAGCACCGGCGGTGCAATGATGTGGGTTTCTACCGCCTTCTCGCTACACGCGAGCTGCAGCAAGCAGACGACCAGGGTCGCCGGCAGAAGTCGCCTGAGGGAGCGGAGCTTCAAGGGACCGTTTTCTTTCATCATGCGTCGTTTCCTCGCTCGCTCGTGCCAGGGCGCTGGCGAATCGAGCCGCGAATCATCGCGTTCAGAGAACGGTCGAGCAGACTCGAAACCCATTCGTAGTCGGGTCGCGATGACTGGAGAAGAATGAAGCCGTGCAGCAAAGACCACAGGCCCTGACGCAAGGCCTCGACCTCGTCCGCATCGAGATCGCCTCGCTCCACCAGCGCATCGAGGGGCGCACCGAAGATCTTCTGGACTTCTTCGGTCGAAGGCGGGTCCGAAGCCTTCTCGCCCCGGTTCATGACCAGCAAGTGATAGTGATCGGGATTCCGGATGCCGAAGCTCGCGAAGGCCGCGCCCAGGGCGCAGACATTTTCGATCGGATCGTCCGAGAGTTCGACGGTTAGCAGGTCTCGAACCAGCTGTTGGAGGCGTTCCTCGAGCAGCGTGTCGATCAGGCTCGGCTTGTCCTTGAAGTAGTGATAGAGGGTGGGCGCCGTGAGGCCACAGCGATCGGCCAGCCGCCGCATCGAGAAGCCTTCCAGCCCACCCTCGAGCAACAGCGCCTCGGCGGCATCCAGGATCGAGCGGCGAGCGTCGGCGCGGTATTGGAGGCGGCGTTGCTGAACGGCAAGGGAGGTCATTGAACGGTGGTCGATTCTTCTAACAGCGTTCGAGGGGCGGCGCAGAAGCTTTAGCACAAGCTCGCCCGAGCACCCGCGCGGCCTGCCGAGGAGTCCCTAAGTACTTGTTTATACAGCTGTACTTGAGTCTTCGATGCGGCGAACGGTTCGCCGGGGGCTTCGAACTGGCGAGCCGTCTCCGGATCCAGACGGCCTGAGCCCGGATCGTCGCAGCGGCTTCGAAGACGTCGGAAATCCGCCCGCATCCCTGCCAGCGGTTCCCCCAGCGGGGCGCGCTTCCTGTTGCGAAATAGGCTCCCGGGCCAGCGGTCGACATTTTCTTCTTCGACGTATGCGTCGAAGCCAGACTCGAATCCATGGACGGACACTCCATGTTGCCAACGCGATGCAACCCTTGATCTCGCAGCCGGCTTCCCGCAGCCGTTCGGCCAGGGTCAGAATGTCACCGAGCAGCGCCCAGCGTATAATCGTGAACCCGTTGCCTGGAAGCTGCAGATCAGTCGCTGCCCGCCGACATCGTACCGGCGGGCCGATGTTTGCAGGACACGTCAGCGCATCCAGAGGGGTTCGGCGACGGACGGAGGAAAACCAAGTGAGCAGGGACGACCGAACGAATCGTCGCCGCCTACGCGCCGCAACGATCACAGCGCTGGCGATGCTCGCGAGCTGCGCTGCGGGGGCGGCGACGGCGCAGGACCGCTTTGCCTTGAGTAGCGACCCGAATGCGGTCGTCATCGAGTATCTCGAGCGGATCGGCGGAATCGAGAGCGAGGATCCCGGCCCCTCTGTCCAGGTTTTCGCGAACGGACGGGTTCTCGTCCACATCCCCGAGCTCATGAACGGAGCCGGAGACTTCGAGACGCAACTCAACTCCGGCCAGCTCCACGCATTGGTCCGCCGACTGGTGAACAGCGATCTGGTCGAGTTCGATGGCCGCGTGGCCCGTGAGAACCGCCAGAGGGCGAGAGATCAGTCGCCCGTATTGTCCACCACGACCGACGGCTCAACCATCGAGATCGCGCTGCATCTCGATCGCTACACACCGCGCGGAGTTGGCGCCCTGGAGCGGCGGGGCGTGAGCAAGCGCATCTCCTGGTACGGCCTGCGCCACGACGCCGCGCACTACCCGGAAGTCCCGGAGATTCACGATCTCGCCCTGTCCCAGCAGGCGCTCGAGGCGCTCATGAAGCGCTCCGACCTCCGGCCCGTGGCAGCGGATTAGGGGGAGATTCGTCATGCAGCTTCGAACGACTGTCTCGACCCTGTTCCTGCTGGCCCTGACGGCGCTGCTGGCCCCGGGGACGGCGCTGGCCGGCGGCTACATGTTCGCCGTTGAAACCGGCAGCACCGACACCGTTACCCATCCCTCGGGATACGACGGCAGCGGCGGCACGCTCACGGTGACGGTCTGCATCGACCCGGACTCGGACAACGCGTCCGCCATGGAGATCCCGACCCAGAACGTGATCCGGACCTGGAACGCGCGAGTGCCGACGACGGGAAATACCGTCTTCCCTGCGCCGGACTTTCCATTCACCAGCTACGACTACGAATCATTGCTGCTCCACGAAATGGGACACTGCATCGGCGTCTCCCATCCCGCACTCGGATCCGAATCGGGTCTGGGTGCGGGGGACCGCGACTATACGCGGTCGACCAACGGCGGAGACAGCTACGACCTGAATGCGGGAAGCGACGGATTGATTGCGACCCCCGACGACGTGCGCGGCAATGACGTCAACCTGAACTGGTTTCGGATTGGAATCAACAACCCCTTCTTGACCTCGCTGCCGGCGTTTCTCGATGCGTCGAACTTCAGCCAGCTCCTGGGCGACCTGCCCGGCTCCGACAACTATGCAGCCGGCGGCAGCCGCATCGTCGCCGCAGACTTCGGGTTCTCGGACACCGAGGCCGTCATGCACCAGGGCCAGTCCAACGCGGAGTCCCAGCGGACGCTGACCGCCGACGAGCTGGCCATGGTCCGCTACGCCGAGTCGGGCCTGGACGAATCGGACGGAAACTCCGACGACTACGACCTGGTCCTGTCCTATTCGGGCCTGACGGCGAGCTGCGACATCGTGATCGATTCGAAGATCACCGGCTTCGGAAACTGCATGCTGTCGGCTTCGTTCCTCGGGAGCAACAATCATGTGCGCATCACTGCGGCCTCGCTGACCTACAACTCGACCGGCTTCAGCTGGTACTTCAATCAGGTGTCGAACGAAGTCATCGAGCCCGGACCGTTCGTACCCTCGGTCCCCTCGCTGCGGCCGTTCGGCTTCGCGGCCGTCGGCCTGCTGCTGGCCGTGGCCGGCGTGCTGGCATTGCGCATCCGCAGCCGATCCGGCTGAGGGTCTGAACCCCTACAGCCCGACGCGGCTGCCGCGCGCAGCAGCTGCGGGTCCGCGGGGCCTTCTCGGGCCGTCCCGCCAGTTTCTCGAATTTCGTTGCCTGTCGACGACGACGAACGGAGCTGCTGGAGGTCGCCAACCGCTTCATCGGAACGATCCGGATCGGAACGCTGCTTGGAAACGTGCTCTTCAAGCGCCACTACGCGAACACTCGCTGGATCGAGGATCCCACCCAGGGAGTCGATCGGGGGAAACTTCTCGAATACGCGTCGCTGTTCCAGAAGTACGGCGACCCATACGGATGTCACTGGCTCGCCTTGGCCGCCCAGGCCAAGTCGACTGCCAGGTCCTAGACCGCGCAGATTGCGGCGCGACTCGAGATCCCGATGCCGCGGCGGGCCTGGCGGATGTTGTCCCGGTCGTGGCCATCGGTGCAGTAACCGAGGGAGATCCCGCTCTCAGGATCGGCCCAGGCCAGCTGGCCACCAGCGCCACCGTGGCCGAAGGCCAGCTTGGAATTCGTGTGGCCAAAGCCGCGGTAGTTGCGTTCGCGGTCGCCTGCGATCATCAAACCCAGGGCGCGGTTTGCCAGCTTGTTGAACACCGGGTCACGAAGCTCGCCGCTGCGGATCTCTCTAGCCATCTGCAGGGTCTCGGGCTTCCAGATCTCTTGACCGTCAAGCGCACCACCGTGGAGAAGCCCCTGGTAGAAGAGGGCGAGATCACCCGCCGTCGTCGTTCCGCCGCCACCGGGGATTCCCGCCTTGCGCACGGCCGGCTCGTTGAAGCGTTGGAGATTCTTCTCGTTGACTTCGGTGGCCGGCGGCATGGCGAAGCCCATCTCGCGATAGTCTGCTTCGGTCAGCGCTTCGCCCACGTGCACGATGTCCGCGAGGCGGCCGTGCAGCTCGGCGGGAAGGCCCACCCAGAGATCGTCGAGGCCCAGCGGCTCCGAGATGCGGCGGCGCACGAATTCTCCATAGGTCATGCCCGATCGCTGCTCGATGATGTCCGCGATCACGTACATGCTCGACGACGGGTGATACTCGAAGCGGGTTCCTGGCTCCCAGTTGAAACGCCAGCGCGCGAAATACTCGAGACGCTTGGCCCGATCCAGGAAGACCGTCGGATCGAAGGGGGCGTGGGGGAAGCCCGCGGTGTGGGTGAAGAGCTGCTCGACGGTGACCGCGTCCTTCCCGTGGGTCCCGAACTCGGGAACGATGTCGGACACCTTCTCGTCAACGGAGAGCTTGCCTTCCTGGATGAGTAGCCAGGCCGCCGCCGACGTGATCGCCTTGGTGCTGGAGAAGATGCAGTAGAGGGTCTCGTGGGTCGCGATCGCTTCGACGCCCTCGTGCCGAACCGTTCCGAAGCTGCGCATGCCAGCGATGCGCCCGTCCCGTGCCAGAGCGATCTGGCAGGAGGGGAGAAGACCCTCCCGCACTTCCTTTTCGGCGCGCTCGAACAGCGCTTCGAGCTTGTCGGAATCGATCCCGACCGCTTCCGGACTCTCGGCAAAGAACTTCTGATGAGGCATGCGATCAGCCTATCACGTGCAGCGGGAGCGGAGGGAACGTCGTTTGGGCGCTGGGTTTCTCGGCGCCGAGCTGCTGCCTGTAGCACGCGATAGCGACTCGGTGTCGGATCTGGACCCGATCAGCCGCGCTTCGCCAGGTGGTACATGCGCAGGTCGGCGTTGCGCGTCTTCCACCAGTATCGGATCGTGGGGCCCGACCAGTTGTTCGTGATGCGGCCGGCGTCGTTCTTGTACCAGCTGTGGTCGGTGGCGGTCCAGACGGTGCCAGCCAGCTCCCGCTGGATGTCCCGGTTGTAGCGGTCGAGCACGTCCTGGCGCAGATCGATGAACCGAAGCCGACGCTTGGTCGCCTGACGGATGCAGTCGAGGATGTAGCGGGTCTGGCACTCGATCATGAAGAGGATCGAGTTGTGTCCGAGATTGGTGTTGGGGCCGTAGGTCATGAAAAAATTGGGGAAGCCCGGGTGCGTCATCCCCAGGTAGGCCTGGGCACCGTTCTCCCACTCTTTCTGGAGTGACCGTCTAGCGAGCCCTTCGAGGTGCATCGGTGCCAGGAAGGACGTCGACTCGAAGCCCGTCGCCAGAATCACCACGTCGACGTGAACTTCGGTGCCGTTCTTCGTGACGACGGCGTCCTCGGTCAGGTGGTCGATCTCGTCGAGCACCACCTCGACGTTCTCGCGATTCAGGGTCTGGTAGTAATCGTCGGAGATCAGGATGCGCTTGCCACCGATGGGATAGTCGGGGATCAGGGCCTCCTGGAGCTCCGGGTCCTTGATCACCTTACGCATCTCGCGCACGGCGAGCCGCTCGAGCCGCTTGCTCATCCATCGAACACCGCGAAAAATCGGCCAAGTCAGCTCGAACGACAACCAGATCCAGCAGCGGTAGAGCTTCGCAAGCAACGGAACCCTCGTGAAGCGTCGTTTCTCGCTCTCGGAAAACTCGCGATCGAATTTCGGCATCATCCAGTTGGCACTTCGCTGGAAGATGTGGAGCTTTTCCAGCTGCTTTGCGATCTCCGGCACGAACTGGATCGCGCTGGCGGCGTTTCCAATGCACGCCACGGTCTTTCCGGTCAGATTGACGCCGTGGTCCCAGCGTGCCGAGTGGAATTTTGCGCCCTGGAAGCGCTCGAGGCCCGGAATCGCGGGGACCGAGGGCCGATTGAGCTGGCCGACGCTGCTGATCAGGTACTCGGCCTCGTACTCGTTGCCGGAGACGGTCCGCACCCGCCAGACTCCGGCCTCCTCATCGAAGCGCGCCGACGCGACCTCCCGGCCGAAGTGGGTGTGCGGGAGCAGGCCGTACTTCTCGGCGCAGAGCTGCATATAGTCCAGGATCTCCGACTGAAACGCCCACTTCCGGGACCAGTCGGTCTTCTGCTCGAACGAGAAGCAGTAGGCGAAAGCGGGGGAGTCGCAGGCGGCTCCGGGATAGACGTTGTCACGCCAGGTCCCACCAAGACGCTCGCACTTCTCGAGAATCGTGAAGGAGTGGATGCCGGCCTTCTTGAGCGCAATTCCGAGGCAGAGTCCCGAGTGGCCAAAGCCGATGATCAGGACGCGGGGGCGGGCTGCTTCCGCGTAGCGGAGGTTGGACACGAGCAGGAACTCCTGGGCGCAAGCGTGCCACCCCGGAGCATCGGGGACGCACGTGAACTATTCAAGACTACTTCGTTTCGTAACGAGTGACGCCGTCCCACGGCCCTGTTGGAGGCTCGGCAGCGTAGCGACGGCAGAACTCCAGCAGCCGTTGGGTCGGCCCGTCGTCGCGAACGTCGTTCAGGAGCCGCTCGAGATCGGCAACGGCTTCGGTAAAGCGACCCTCCACGTAGAACTGCAGCGCCGTCTCGTAACGACGAGCAGCATCGAGATCCAATGCGGCGACCGAGCCCGCGATCCCCAGCGGCTCGAAGACGTCGACGGGCAATTCCTTGCCCTTCACGGCCAACCGATCGATGCGCCGCCAGACGAAGCCTTCCCCCGCCTGCTCAACGACTTCCGCGGTGGCGAGAATCGTGGTCCCGTAGCGTCCGTTCAGGGCCTCGAGTCGACTGGCGACGTTCACGGTGTCGCCGAGCACCGTGTAGTTCATGCGATCTGGCGCACCCACGTTGCCGACGACCACGTCTCCGGTCGAGAGTCCGAAGCGGGTTGGCAGCGGCGGCAGGCCCCGCTCGACCCACCCCTGATTCAGATACTCGAGGCGGACGCGGCAGCCGAGCACGGCGCGGACTGCGCGGGCCGCGTGGTCCGGAGTGGGCTCGGGCGCTCCCCAGAACGCCACGATCGCGTCACCGATGAACTTGTCGACGGTGGCTTTCTCGCGTCGCAGCACCTCGAGCATCTCGCTGAAGTACTCGGCCATGTGATGGGTCAGGGCCTGGGGAGTCATTCCTTCCGCAATGCTCGTGAAGTCCTGGATGTCGGTGAAGAGGATGGTCAGCCTCTCGGTGCGACCTCCGATCTCGGCCACTTCTCCGCGACGCAACAGATCGCGTACGAGGTCCAAGGGGACGTAGCGGGAAAATGATTCGAGGGCCGTCATCATCTGGTCGTTCGCATCGGCGAGCTGCGAAACCTCGGTGAGACCTGACTGGATGGGAATCCGATCGGTGAGGTTGAGTTCGCGAACCCGCGCGCTCTGCTCGGCCAACAATTCCAGCGGGCGGCTGTAGCGCCTGGCCAGCGCACGGGTCATGAAGACCGCCAGCAGCATCGCGATCGCGCAGACCGCGAACACGACGTTTCGTTGTTCCCGCGCCTGGGAGAGAAAGTCGCTCTCGGGAGCAACGACGCCGATCCAGAGCTCGGGTCCGCGCAGCCGGAAGCGCCGGAAGCCTCCCCACCAGGCCTCGCCGCCGCTCGCGAAACGGAAGTGGCCGAGCGGGCCGGAACCCGTCCGCCGCCATTCTTCTACGGCAGCAGCGATGACCGGCAGCCCCAGCTCGGCGGCCGTCATCAGGACAGCGGCCTTGTCGGCCACTGTCTGCTCGCCTTGGCGCTCGGCCGGATTGCGAAGCGCCTCACGTTGGGACGACGCGTCGGTCCAGCGCTCGTCTGCGGGCAGGCCCAGCAGTGAACCGTCCCGGAACAAGACGAATACGTAGCCATTGGG
>SMVA01136587.1_pt1 | contig 26076 bp, 22 predicted proteins | sample 2456451 | NCBI WGS metagenome assembly SMVA01 (sample SAMN11095933, study PRJNA526329) | marine sediment metagenome | biome: Marine sediment; feature: Surficial sediment; material: Deep marine sediment; isolation source: Hadal surficial sediment | place: Pacific Ocean | collected 2014-05 | depth... | reverse complement strand
TGGGCCTGGCACTAGGCTGGGTCTTCCGGGGCGAGCGCTCTGCGAAAGAAAAGATTGCCATCAATGCCGGTTGGCAGGATCAGCTGGAGTCAGTACAGGCCGAACTCGATCGTCTGGCCGAACAGAAAGTGAGCCTGATGGAACAAATCAGTCAGTACCAGGCCTCACAACAGGACTCGGTCAATCGCGCCAGGGAATTATCGGATTCCCTCAAGGAAACATTTAAGCGACGCGACGAATTGCAACGGCAGTTCAAGGATCTTCGGGTCAAGCTGGTAGCCACGACCGAGCAACGCGACAAGCTGAAAAGCAATATCGAAAGCCGTGAAATCAGGAACAAGCGTTCCGCAAATGAGACCAGGGAGAAAGATGACAAGATATTTCATTTGAGTCGCGAATTGACCAGTTGGCAAAGCCGTGTGCCACCGCTGGTAGAGAAGTTTCAGGAACGTGACAAACAGGCGCGAGCGGCAGAGGAAGAATTGAAGACTGCCAGGGCGAGGATCGAATCGTTCGAGGAAATGTCCAGAACGAATCAGACCCGCATTGAACCGGTTGATACTGATTCCTTGCTCGACGGCATGGACGCATCAAATGAACCACACTCGGATACATCAGCTCATGCGGTGGCGGAATTGCAAGACCAGATCCGTAATGAGGTTGACAGCGATGCGGCAGTGGAAAAAGAGGCTGAAGCGGTAGAGGAATTTACGGCGTCGGATAATGAACTTCTGCCTGAAGACATATTCGTCAAAGAAGATGACGACGAGACGGCCGCTGAGCCTGACGCGGATACCGACTCGGATTCGGAAAAGGCCGAGGATGATTTGTTCACTTCCGTCAATAAGTATCTCGAAGACGATCCACAGCCAGGCGACGACAAGGACGATTTGAAACAGATCAAAGGCGTTGGCCGCGTGATCGAAAAAACGCTTAATGAACTTGGCTTCTTGCTTTTCAGTCAGATAGCGGAGCTGAGCGAATCCGAGATCGACCGTGTTGCACAGCGGCTAAAGGGTTTTCGCAGCCGCATTTATCGCGAGGACTGGATCGGACAGGCTCGCGACCTGCAATTTCGGAAAAACAACAATCAGTCCTGACCGTGCCGCTTAACCGGTCCGCACTGGTTTGTGCCATTGGCGTCGCCGCCATGTGCTTATCAACAACGATCAACACCGCAAAAACGCAGGAACTATCGAAGCAAGCTGTAGATGCGCAGCAGGAACAAAATCTGCTGCCTGACACACGATTCGGGCACCAGGTCGAAGTGCTGAAGATCGGGGCTTCACTCCAGGAACATTGTCGCCAGCTATTTGAATCGGTGGCTGGCGAGCGCCATGTAGGATTTGAGCATTCCAGCAACGAGTTGAATTCCAATGCATTCCCTTTGCTCGACGAGATAGTCCAGATCGTCGCCGACTGCCCGTCGGCGGCGATAACGATAACCGGACATACCGACAGCTCAGGCGATGAGCGCACTAACCAATCATTGAGTAAGGCTCGCGCGGATTCTGTGTTCGCTTACATGGTCGCGAGAGGGATTGCAGCGGAACGACTTCAGAGCCGTGGCGCGGGTTCGTCCGCACCACTATCGATGGAAGACAGCGCGCGGGCACGCAAACTAAATCGCCGCATAGAATTCGAGATCTTGTTTCCGCAATAGCCAGCCCCGGGAATTGTTCGGGCCAGGAATCCGTGAAGCCGTCGGTTACAGGTCGAGACTCTTGAGATCGGCAAGCTCAACTTCGAAAACAAGCGTTGAGCCGGGGGAAATCAGGTCGCCCACCTGCCGATTGCCATAGGCCATGTCCGGCGCGATGATCAATTCACGTACTTCTCCGATTTTCATGCCGACAACGCCCTCATCCCATCCACGAATGACACGGCGCGCTCCCAGTGGAAATTCGAAATGAACGCCGCGATCAACCGAACTGTCGAATTTTTTGCCACGTTTGTTCTCTGCGGACTCATCATAGAGCCATCCGGTGTAATGCACGACAACCGTATGCCCCACCTCAGCCGACTGACCGCTGCCCTCTCGCAGCCGCCGCATTGACAGACCGGGCATGATTTCGATTGTCTCGATGGAAGCCATCTCAGCTACGGGTGGTTCAACGGCTGATTCCCGTTCCGCCGACGCCTTTCCGTTAGTCCCTGAATTTCCGCATGCGGCAATCGCCATCACAATACCGAGCCAACTGACCAGTCGAATCATATTCATTTGCTGTGACCTTCGTTAATTATTGCTTGCGCATCATCCGGGTTTGTCGAATTCGAGTGACGCAGAATTGATGCAATAGCGTAATCCGCTAGGCTCCGGCCCATCTTCGAAAACGTGACCAAGATGGGCGTTGCAGCTGGCGCAGACGACCTCCTCCCGAATCATGCCTTGACTCACGTCCTTGATCGTACGCACCTTGTCGCCGGCAAGCGGCAGCCAGAAACTGGGCCACCCGCTGGCCGAGTCGTACTTGTGATCTGAACTAAACAGTTCAACGCCACAGCAAACGCACTGATAGACACCGTCGTCCTTGTGATCGACGTACTGCCCCGTGAACGGTCGCTCGGTACCCCTGTTTTGGGTGATCTCGAACTGTTCTTCGGTAAGACGTGATCTTAGATCGTCTTCTGAGGTGCTTTTTTCTTTCATGTCGCCCTGTAAACCTTGCCGGCAGTCTAGCCTGCATCAGGCCGGTTTGTCTGTTTCGATCTCCAGCAACAACTGATTGATCCGCTGCACATATTCAGCCGGGTTCGACAGCTGTGCACCCTCTGCCAGCAACGCATGATCCAGAACGATGTTCGATAGCTGGCTGAAGCGTTCGTTGTCGACTTCTGCAGAGAGCCTCAAGACCAGCGGATGCTGTATGTTGATTTCCAGGATCGGTTTGGATTCCGGCAATTCCTGACCGGAGGCTTCGAGCATTCGCCGCAGCTGCGGTGCAATATCCTGTTCGCCGGTAACGACGCAGGCCGGCGAATTGACGAGACGCTGACTGATATTTACCGCTTCGACCCGATCTTTGAGCGTCTGCCTGATCTTTTTCAGGAGCGGTTTATTTTCATCGTTCAGTGCATCCTGCGTGATTTCACCTTTGCCCTCAGGCAACTCAAGCTGTCCACGGCCAACGTCCTGCAATTTTTTACCCTCGAATTCCGCCAGGTGATCGACCATCCAGGGATCGATGCGATCGTAGAGCAACAACACTTCCAGGCCCTTCTCACGCAATTGCTCGAGATGCGGGCTGGCACTCACTGTTTCGAAATTGTCTCCGAGAATGTAGTAAATCCTGTCCTGACCCTCGCCTGCACGAGCGACATAGTCAGACAATGACTGATCCTGTTTGGCAGTATCGGTATGAGTCGATGCAAATCGCAGTAGCCGCGCAAGCTTTTCTGTACTCTGCTGATCTTCAATCAAACCCTCTTTGATAACTTGTCCAAACTCGTTCCAAAACGTTTCGTAGTCACCCGCTTCGCTGGTCGCCATCTTTTGCAACATATCCAGCACTCGCCGTGTCAACGCGCCACGCATGGCATCGAGTTCCGGGTTTTGCTGCAGGAGTTCCCGGGACACGTTTAGCGGCAGGTCTACTGAGTCAACGATTCCTTTGACAAATCGCAGGTATAAAGGCAGGAATTGATCGGCCTCATCCAGGATGAAAACACGCTGCACGTACAACTTGAGCCCCTTGGGCGCATCCCTGTTCCACAGGTCGAAGGGCGCTTTTGCAGGAATGTAGAGGAGACTCGTATACTCCCTTTTACCTTCAACGCGATTGTGGCTCCAGCAAAGCGGATCCACGAAATCGTGCGCGATGTGTTTGTAGAACTCCTTGTACTCGTCCTCGCCGATATCGGAGCGCGATCGGGTCCATAGTGCGGTCGCCGAATTGACCGTTTTGGGCTCGCTGTCCGCTTCACCGAGATTCCGCAGAAGCACGGGAAACCCGATGTGGTCAGAATATTTTCGAATCAGTGAATCGAGGCGCAATTCTTCAGCAAACTCGGATTCGTCATCCTTTAAATGCAGAGTCACGGTAGTCCCGCATCGATCGATATTCGTGGACTCGATAGAAAATTCGCCTTGCCCGTCAGACTCCCATCGGACACCGTCATGCGCTTCAAGGCCGGCTCTGCGCGTTGCCACTTCGACCTTGTCGGCGACGATGAACGAGGAGTAAAAACCAACCCCGAACTGGCCAATGAGCTGGGCGTCGTTCTGTTCATCGCCGGTCATTTGTTGCAGGAATTCGGCTGTCCCCGATTTCGCAATCGTGCCAATATTTTCGATCAACTCGTCGTGAGACATTCCTATGCCGTTATCCGCAACGGAAAGCGTCTTGTCCGCGGCGTTGAACGCTACTTCGATCTGCAGCTCCGGAGCATCCTTCATTAATTCCGGCGCCGCCAGCGCCTCAAATCGAAGTCTGTCGACAGCGTCGGAAGCGTTCGAGATCAGCTCCCTGAGGAAAATCTCTTTGTTGCTATACAGCGAATGAATCATCAACTGCAGCAATTGCCGGACTTCGGTCTGGAACTTGAGGGTCTTCCGGCTGTTTTTGTCGCTCACCTGGTCATACTCCTGAATCAGCTTGTTCCTGGCGCAGCATTACGCCACTCATGCGGACAGACACGATAGTGGCTCCATCGGGATTTTCAAGTTTTACGAGCATGATTCCGAAGCAGAATCAGCGGTGGGGCTGTGCTAGTTGACGTAGGCGTCCGGCGAGAAAGCAACCACGGCACGGAACAGCATGCCGACCAGTAGCAGGGAAGCTACGGCTAAAGACAACGGAGGATTCTTTAGTGCGATAAAGATACCGATCAGCTGCAATATGGCTGAAGCTGCCACGAACAGGAAGAAGCGAAACACCTGACGGATGCGCTCCGACTTCAGCGCAGCAGCGTAAAACAGATCTTCGAGATCATCAAGGTATTGAGCCAATACTTCCATCTGCTGTGTACGCCTGAAGCCTATCTCGCGATCGAGAGCATCGGGTTCGGACGCTCCACCTCACCTGCGTCTGAATCCGAGTCTTGCATGTCGCTGACATTCGACTGCTTTGCATATGCGATTGCGCGATGGAACAGTTCCCAGCGTTGACGTGCTGACTCGTTTTTCAACGCCATTGGCTGTGATTCATTTTGTAAGCACTTGTTTGACATACTTCCATGTTCTCAAGGGTAGTCCATTAACTGGAACTATAGTCCCCTCGGTCGGAAGTCGCCGTGAGGCAGATCACAGCTTGCTTTAGAACCCCTTTGCAACCCGCACTAATTCGTAAAAGAGAGAACTCGTTCGAACTTTTTTGTGGACTTGCTTATCTTTTGCGTTACGAGTCGCGACATAATCTGTGCATGAAAAAACTGCACGCGATAGTGTCTGATCTGTGTCACGCACAGTCAGGAAATCTGAATCGACTAAATGTTTTGGTTTTGTTGGTGGATCGAGGTGCTAGCTTTCGGACCAGTTTCGTTTAACCTGCTCAATCCAACTGCGATAGCCTTTCCATGTGTAAAGCGTCGGGTCAACGCCGGTGCGTCGACCGCGAGGTGCGGGCGCTTTCGAAATCCACCTGCGATACTGTTGCCAGCCATCTGCGTCGGGTTTGTCTCCGGCATGCGCACTGATCTCACGATCGTTTGCTTTCGGATCCTCTGCCGCATCGGCGTCGTGATCGCTGGCCCAGGTAATGTCTTTGCTGTCCTGCATAAGCATGTGCTCTGGTATTCCCTGACACAGATGCTACGTGGCGCAGGTGCCCAGGCACAGGAACTACATCACAATGCAGAGAGCCATTTTCTTTATGACAATCAATATATTACAGCGTTTTTTAACTTAATGAAGAAAGCCTCTGCAGGCTGCTAGCCGGACTGTTTAACTAAATACGGAACAACACCGATGCGGAAGCCACAGCTAGCTCAACACCCGGTAACAAGGTTTGTAAGAATCACTTGCAAGCTTCATGCGGCCATGTTTCACAAAATCTGTCAATACACCGTCGAGCAAATTCATCAGTCGTCTGGAGCCGCAGATTTCGAAGGGTCCCCGATTTTCGATCTCGGCCATCGTGTCATGACGAACATTGCCGGACACGATGCCTGAAAAAACGCGGCGCAAGTTGACAGCCAGTTCGTGCACCGGGAGATCGCTGGTCAAGTCGATGGCACGCATCGATTCATGGGTTGCTATAAACGGCTTCTGAAATTTTTCGTCAATTACCATTCGCCAATTGAAATAATAGGCCTCGCCGTGTGTCTCGCGAAACTGCCAGACCTCATTGATACCCGCTGACATCCTGCGCGCTACTTTTTCGGGATGATCGATAATGATGGTATATCGCTTCTGTGCCTCAGGACCGAGCGTGTCCGCAACAAAATCATCAATCTGTCGGAAATACGCTTCGCTTGAGCGCGGACCCGTCATAATCATCGGCAACGGCAATTCGCGATTATCCGGATGTAACAGGATACCCAGAAGATAGAGAATCTCTTCCGCCGTACCGACGCCGCCAGGAAAAACCACAACGCCATGCGCGACCCGCACGAACGCTTCCAGCCGTTTTTCCATGTCCGGCATGATCACCAGCGAATTTACGATCGGGTTCGGTGATTCCGCCGCAATGATGCCGGGCTCGGTAATGCCGATGTAGCGGCCGGTCTGAATTCGTTGCTTGGCGTGGCCGATGGTTGCACCTTTCATCGGTCCCTTCATCGCCCCCGGACCGCAACCTGTACATACATTGAGGGCGCGCAAACCCAGCTCGTAGCCAACCTTCTTGGTGTAATCGTATTCGTCCCTGCTGATCGCATGACCGCCCCAACACACAACGAGGTCCGGTTTTACGGGCAATTGCAAAATCCTGGCGTTGCGCAGAATGTGAAATATCGCGTTGGTTATGTTTGCCGATGTTTTCAGATCGAACCTGCCGCCTTCGTGCAGTTCGTGGTTGGTATATACGATATCGCGCAGCACCGCGAACAGCAGTTCCCGAGTGCCGCGAATCATCGTGCCATCGACAAAGGCCCCCGCAGGAGCGTTTTTCAGGGTTACCTTCAGTCCGCGGTCCTGTTGCTTGAATCCAACGTCGAAGTCATGGTATTTCTGCAGAACCGCACGGGCATCATCGGTATTGGCGCCGGAGTTCAGCACCGCCAGGATGGAACGCCGCAACAGCGCGTGCATTCCACCTTCTCCATGCTGCCGAAGCTGTTCCGCTTCGACCTGCGACAGGACCTCAAGACTCCCTTCGGGCCAGACTTCGGCGTCGATCGTTTCATCACTATCGGCGCGCAGTGACGTGCCGGTGACTATTTCTGCGTGTTGCAAACTATGCTTCCAGGGATCTCAGGGCAGGATTTCAATCGGGATGTCGTTTGGCGTCATCAGCCAGATATCGATCATGTCCGAATTCGAAACCGCAATGCAGCCGTTGGTCCAGTCTTCCTGCCGGTAATAGGCAGCAGAATAAGTCGGCTCATTGGGCTGCCCATGAATCATGATCGCGCCGCCTGGGTCGAGACCCTTCTGCCTCGCGGCTGCGCGCTCTGCCGAACTGGGGTAGGAGATATGGATCGACAAAAAGAAATCGCTGTCTGGATTTCTGTCATCCAGCAAATAGCGGCCTTCCGGCGTTCTCTGATCTCCCTCACGCTCTTTGTCGCCGATCGGGGCCACGCCAAGTGCGACCTCGAAGGTCCGGAATATATCGCCATTCCGCATCAGATGCAGCTTACGGTTCTCTTTCTCTACAACGATTTTGTCCGCCATCGGAAATTCGCTGGCCGGCGCGGACGCCGCGAACAGGCAAAGGCCGGTCAGCAATGTAGCCAGGCCAGGGAGCCAGGTGAATATTCTTTGCAAAGTCATGTGCATCCTTCGGGTTTCCGGCAGATTAGCAAACCGTGAACGCCCTGAATATGGACCGTGCACGGAATTGGCCATCAAGTCAGATATTTCGCCCGGCGATCCAGCCTATTGCGAAGCCTATTGCCCCGGCGCCCATGGTGTAGGCCGGCAGGAATCGAAACAGTTCCTGCGGATAAACGGCATCGTCAAACATGCCCTCAAGATCAACTGCGTAGCCATAATGAAGATACAGGGACAATCCCACCGCAGGTATCGCAAAGCCCGCGGTGCCGAGGGGCCAGCGCCAGCTGGCGCCCGTCCAGCTACCTTTCCCTATATATAAGGTCAAGGCCGACAGGACGATGACCATCAGCATTGGCATGACATTTCTGACGGCGTATGCGTCAGCGCCCTCGACATGGGCGACGTAGGCCATCGCGGCAACCGTTACAAAAAGAACCGGAAGCAGCCGTAATGAAACGAGGCCCAGCCGCATGTGCATTAGCCAGGCGTGTTACTGACGAGCACCGGGAAATTCAGGCGTGTACCGCGCTGCACGTTGTGCAAGTCGAGTTCCGGGTTGTATTGGCGAAACAGCCAAACCGGCACGTCGTACTTTCTCAGCGCAAGAATCCAGACTGACTCACCGCGCCTGACTACGTGTTCGGTAACACCGGTGATTGTATTATTGCGAAAAAAAGTGTCCTGCTGCTCTTTGTGATAGGCCGCGCGAAGACCTTCAAATGTGTCGGCATTGACTTTGGCAAGGTCCATCTTGATGCGTTGACCGACCACCACCGGTGTTTTGAACGCAAGCCCGTTGATATCCCTGAGCCTCTGTGTCTTGATGCCGAGCCAGTCGGCGTAGTGACCCAGTGTCTCGAGCGGCTGGACTTCAATGCTTGTATCCAACGCGACCGTGTAGTCACTCGGATCTGACAGCAAGGACGCCTGCAGGCTGCCGAGCAACGAACCAACCTGATCGGCAAGAATAAAGGGCACCTGCGCATCGTCGACCTCGTCTGCGGCTGTCGCCAGCAGCACGACAATCGCCGGCGCGTCCGCAATTGCGGCAGACGGCGGCGCGGGTGGCGGCGCCGCAGCGGGTAATGGTGCAGCCGGTAAAGGCATAACAGCCACGGCCACTTGCGTTGGCCCAGGGGCGGGCCCTGCTGCCGGCAGGCGCAATTGCTGACCCGCCCTGATGCGATTGCTGTTGCCGAGAGAATTCAGCGCGACCAGTGTTGACACTCTGGTGCCATAGGCATCCGCAATTTGCGACAAGGTATCGCCGCGTTTGATCGTATGAAACAAATCCGGTAACTGTCTGTCGAATCGCGCCTCGTCAGACAGATTCGCCATCAGATCCGGCAGCGAAGCACTCAGCATACTGTTTGGTAATCTGAGCTCGAAGTTCTTCGGCAGATGTTTGCTTCCTTGCCAGACAGTCGCCTGAATTGCCGGATTGTGTCTCGCGAGATCACGCTCCTGTACTTTCAGAGTCGCCGCAAGCTGGTCAGCCGGTATGTAGGCTGGAAGTATTACCGTCGCGTAGTCAACCGGGCTATCGGGCACGAGTCCGGGAAAGTAGCGTTGCGGGTCCTGATCGACCTGCATGGCCGCAAGAAACGCAACATAGAAATTGCGTGAGGCAAAACCAAACGTACGGCTTTTGTAATTGCGAAATATGTCCGTGTACGCATTATCGCCATGCTGCCGCATCGCGCGACGCGCCCCGGAGAGTCCGTGGTTATAGGCGGTGATGGCCATCGGCCAGTTGCCGGTAATCGAATAGTTGTAAGCCAGTAATTTTCCGGCGGCGGTTGTTGCCAGGAACGGATCGTTCCTTTCGTCAAGTATATGGTCCACTTGCAGAAAACGGCGGCCGGTGCTGCGCGTAAATTGCCAGATGCCTGACGCGCCAACATGGGAGCGGGCATTCGGATTGTAGGACGACTCGACATGCGGCAGTGCGGCTAGTGCAATCGGCACACCGAGACGACTGAACTCTGTCTTCACATGCTTCCGCCAAAGACCTGATCGCTTCAGACCCTCGCGAAACCGGTCCGACAAACCGAGCTGAAACCGTATTCGGCCGACCGCAGCGGTGAGTTCCTTATTGCTTACATCTGTTGGCCACAGATCGAGCACACGGTATTCCTCCGCGCTCAGGTTGTCGCGTTTACCATTCGCCAGGGCTCGCAGAATTTTCTGATAATGCTCGCGCCTGACTTTGGCTAGCCTGTTTCGCGTACGGCGGCTGGCGTTTTCCGGGAGATCGATTTTCTCGTAAACAACCGCGAGGTTGCGTTGATCATGCAGCGCGCCTTGACTGGTCGAATACTCGGTGAAGATAGAGACCCAGAAATTTACGTCCCTCTCGAGCGCCTGCGGTCTGGGAAACAGCGCCTCGTCGTTTGCAAACGCCATGGCTGCGACCACCAGGAACAGCGGCGTTACTGCGATTTTCGCGAACTTGCTTGTCATTTGCTGCATTTATGGTTTCAATCGAGTTATCAGCGCTAAACGCTTGAATAGTTCAAAGAAATTTGGCGCCCATACGGGTATTTTGACCTAAGCCGCAAGTAATGTTCAACCATTTGTGTCTTGCGCGCCCCGCGTCCACAAAAAACCATGGCCAAACCCGAATTCTCAATCTGGACCCTCCCGTTTGCTGTGGCCCTCGCAGTCGTACCATTAAGCGGCAATCTGGCAGGCCAGGCAGCGGCTATGGAGGAATCAGCGACAACACCGACAGAGATTGTCGCCGAAACTGCCGTTCCGGGCGATGTGGCAGGTCACATCGCCGAAATCCCGGTCGTTGCGCATGCCGATGTTGTGACAACCGCTGCCGGCATTGCAAGCACTTTGACCGTTCTCGGCACGGAAATTCATCCGGGCAGTCACCAAAGGTTTTCCTGATGGGCGACCGAGCTGTTCGAAGGTGTGCCGATATCGACGCGAAGTCCTGGTGGTCAACGGCAAGCTGGCCGGCCCCACGCTTTGCCTTACCGCCGCCATTCCGGCAGTGACGCTGGAGGCCAGCGGGCCGGCGGAGCTGGAGCTCACGGAGGTCAAGCACGGCGTAAAGGGCATTGAGACATTGCTGAACACGCTCGGCATGGTGAAGAGAATCAGGCTATGGGACGAATCCGAGCCGGTTTACTACCGATCAACCTGAACCCGCGCCAATCGCGGCGGCATTTTGCTTGCAGATATAGCACTGGGCAGCACTGTCAGGCGAGGTGACCTGCTTGGCACCATTACCGACTCACTGAATAACGCAAGCACGAAACTCTATTCATCGCATTCGGGGCGTATTATTTGCATGGAGAGAAACCAGGTTGTGATGCCCGGAATTGCGGCATTTCATGTCGGCATTCAAACCAGCGAAGCGCCGGTCGGGTTCTCTCACAATGATCTTATCGACCTTGCAACCGAGGACGAGAGCGACGATTACGTCGACGGTATGTCCGAATAACAGGTCACGGCGCGGGTGGGTTGCGAGAGGCAATTAGAGGTACCCTCGTGTCGCATCGCCGGCAGCATGTCGATACACTCGGGTCGATCAACAAACTGACAGACAGCATGAAGCGACCTGAGCGGCGTCCGCTCCACCATTACTGGCAACCGAGGTACTGGCCGACCTGGATCGGTATTGGTTTGCTGCGTCTCTCATGCCTGCTGCCGCTCAACTGGCGGATCGGGATCGGAAAATTGATTGGCCGGCTGGCACACCGCGTAGGCGCCGAGCGTCGCGCCATTACCCGACGCAATATCGAATTGTGCTTTCCGGAATTGTCTGAAGCAGAGCGCAACAAGCTGGCCCGTGAGCATTTCGAATCGCTGGGAGTATCGGTCATGGAGATGGCCTTGAGTCGCTGGTCTTCCGACAGCGATTTGCTGGCAATTACGACGATTGAAGGCGTGGAACATATTCAACAGACGCTTGATGAGGGTTACGGCGTCATACTGCTGAGTGCGCATTTCAGCGCGCTCGAGATCAGCGGCCGCCCATTCAGTTTACTAAGCCCACCATTCGATGCTGTGTTCCGACCGTTTCGAAGTGACATGATGACCGAGTTTATGGCCGGCTATCGCGAGAAATCGGCACGGAGTCTGATCAAGAAAAATGACATCAAGAGCATGGTACGCAGCCTGCGCAATGGTGTACTCGTCTGGTACGCGCCGGATCAAAGTTATCATCTGAAGCAATCCGCACTGATCCCGTTCTTCGGTGTTCCGGCGATGACCAATATCGCGACGACGACGCTCGCGAAACTTGGTCGTGCGAAAGCCCTCCCGTACCTGCCAAGACGTTTGCCCGAGGGAGGATATGAAATACAAATATTGCCACCGATTGACGGCTTGCCGAGTGATGATCCGGTGGAGGACACCAGGAAGTATATAGCGATTATCGAAGCGCACATTCGACGCTGCCCCGAGCAGTACTTCTGGGTCCATCGCAAGTTCAAGAATCGGCCGGATCCGCTACCGGACGTTTATGCGGACCTCGACGCCCTGAAATAGCCCTCGAGGAATTGCTCCCAGTCTGCTGCCGAGAAATGGATGCTGTCATGCGCCTGCCTGATCTTGCGCAGAGAACGATGTAGCCGCGCAATATTTTTCTGCTTCCACTGGCCGGGCGGCATTATTTTTCCACGATCGAAATCAAGCAGAAACATTTTGTCGTCCTGGCCGATCTGCAGGTTGTAAGCATTCAGGTCGGCATGGTAGACGCCCGCCTGATGAAAGCGATGCAATTCAGCGCCGAGGCTTCGCCAGAATATCTCGTCACCAGGCCGCTCCGCGATGCGATCCGCCAGTGAACGGATATCGGGCAGCCTGATTGTCAGCAAGTCCGCCGTATAAAACGGGCCCAGATGGCAATAACGTGCAGCAGCAGGACGTGGCACCGGCAGGCCGAGCGCATTCAGCCTGGCCAGCAGGTGCCATTCTGAGAAGGAACGAGTCTGGCGCTCACCCAACCAAACATAAGAATCGCGTATCAAACGTCCCGGCAGTCCGCCGCGAATGTAATGGCGCAACACAAACTCGTGCTTGCCGTCACTGACAAACAGGGTATTGCCGCGGCCGGCCGAACGCAGTACACCCTTGACCGGCTCCACTACCGGCCAACCATTGGCGGCAAATGCGCGCTCGGAAATCTGGTCGATGATGGCAGTATCGTATAGGATGGCGCCGTTTCTGGTCTTCTCGACAGTGTCGCTCAAGCTTCGCAGTCCCTTCTCGGCATAATTTTTGATTCCCGGCATTCCTAAAAATGTTCAAACAATCGCCGCCAGAGAGTATTTGTATCATTCGTCTTTCGGCAATCGGCGATACCTGCCATGCGCTCGCCGTCGTTCGCGCTATTCAGGATACCTGGCCGGAGACGGAAATCACCTGGATTATCGGCAAAACTGAAGCCAGCCTGATGGCGGATATTCCGGGTATCGAGTTTATCATTTTCGATAAATCCAAAGGCTGGGATGCTTACGCCGACGTCAGGAATCAACTGGCGGGTCGCAAATTCAGTATCGCGCTGTGCATGCACGCGTCATTGCGGGCGAATCTGCTGTGCCGCCTGATTTCGACGCCCAACCGTCTTGGTTTCGATTACCGGCGCGCACGCGACTTCCAATGGCTGTTTACGAACCAGCGTATCAAGGCCACGCCCCGTGAGCATGCAATGCAAGCCATGATGGGGTTCGCCCGGCATATCGGCATTCCGCGGCGCGAGCTGCGCTGGGATATACCGTTGTCTGTCGCACAATGCGATTTTGCCGCCGGCTTTCAAGCCAGCGGACGGCCAATGCTGCTGATCAGTCCCTGCAGCAGCCTGCGTTCAAGAAACTTTCGTAACTGGAGTGCGGAAAATTATGCCGCAGCGGCGAATCACGCCCGCAACAAGTACGATTGCCTGATCGTCCTGACCGGTGGCAACTCCGAGGTGGAACAGGAATACGGCCAAACGATCAGCAAATTGTGTGACAACAGCCTGGTCAATCTCATTGGCAAGACCAGCCTGAAAGAACTGTTCGCCCTAATCAGTATAAGCCAGGTGCTGATTTGCCCGGATTCCGGCCCGGCACATATGGCAACTGCTGCGGGCACGCCTGTCATCGGTTTGTACGCCACCTCAAATCCCGACCGCACAGGCCCGTACCTGAGCCGCGATCTGAGCGTCAACAGGTACCCGGAAGCTGTGGGCAGGTTCCTCGGAAAAACGGTGGAGGATCTGCGTTGGGGTCAACGCGTCCGTGACCCGGGGGCAATGGGCCTGATTCGCCTGGCCAGCGTCAATCGGCGCATCGACCGGGTATTTTCACCTGTTTCCTGAGAATTGCCGTTTTTTCTTACTTATAACGACTGTTTAGCCGATTTTTACTGATTTAAGGTCAGAATTTCTGCCCTGTGCCGCTTACCGGGTAACAACCGGGTGCAATCCGTAACGCCGAAACCGCTAAACTATCCATCCAAACAATAGGAAAAGTGTCGTTTCAAGATTTTATAGAATTTTAGAAGCTCTAAGTGGATTTTTAACAGATTTTATCTGATATTTTTTTCTGAAAAAAAGTAAGAATATTTGATCTGAAAATCGCGAATATGGCGATATTTTAGATTTTAGACGAACTTGGGAACTCAATCGCCGCTTTTGTCACCTGACTGGGACAAATTGTCGGACTGCGCTGCTTCGTCTTCGAGGACATACCGGGCGCCGCAATACGGGCACATTGCCTCACCGGTTTCCTCGATCGGCAAATACACCCTGGGGTGGGAGTTCCACAGGTACATGCCCGGCATCGGGCAGGACAGCGGTATATCATCGCGCCGCACCCCATAACGGTGCTGCGCGTTTGCCGCAATCAGATTCTGATCAACCGTTCCTGCTCGTTCTGCCAATTTTGGCACCGTTCTCAACGTGGATTTGGCGGGATTATAAGGTAAGCGGCCTGTTAGTACTCCGTCCCGCAAAAATAAAGCTATTGAAGCTCACGCTCCCAAACCTGACCCACAAATTCGCGCTCCTCCGGAAACGCGTCGTTGGCAACGAGCGGTGGCTGTTCATCCAGGGCGAGGCGATGCAGGCGCAAGCGATAAGTCTTGTAGATATCCTGCAGCCGCAAGACCACGGATTCTGACAAGCATCCGGCCGCGGCCAACGTACCCAGCTGCCGGATATTGTCCGGATAGTGAATGACCGCAGGATGTTCGCTGGCATGCTTCAACACCAGGTACTGCACCAGGAACTCTATGTCACCGATGCCGCCGGCGCCCTGTTTGAGGTCGAACTGATCCGCCGTGCTCTTGTCGAGCTGTTTGCGCATTTTGGCGCGCATCGATTTGACGTCCCCGAGAAGTTTCTCTCGATGGACCCTGTGCCGGAGCGTCTCGGAGCGTATCCGCTCGAACTCGCGCGCAATAATCGCGCTGCCGGCGACCGGCCGGCTGCGCAATAGGGCCTGATGTTCCCAGGTCCAGGCATTTTCTTCCTGGTAGCGCTCGAAACCCTCGACAGTACTCACCATCAAGCCGGAGCGACCGCTTGGCCGCAACCGTGTATCGACAGCGTACAAGGCCCCCGATGCTGTCTGGACCGTCAAAAAATGGGTAAGGCGTCTGACAAGGCGGCCAAAAAACATGCTGTTGTCGAGGGGATTGTCACCGTCGGTATCCTGCTTCGGACCACTTGAGTCGTGCAGAAATACGAGATCCAGGTCTGACCGATAAGACAGCTCCATGCCACCCAGTTTGCCGTAGGCAATAACGCCAAAACCGGCCCTGCGTTCGCCATGCGCCGTAGAAAATGTCGGTACACCGTGCTTTTTCACAAGATCCGCCCAGGCGATATCCAGCGCACGCTTCAGAACGATTTCAGCAAGCTCCGTCAGGCAGTCGCTGACTTTCATTATTGGCAGGTTCCCGCTGTGATCGGCAACTGCGATACGAAACAGGTTGGCGCGCTGAAACTGGCCGAGGACTTCCATCTGACGCTCACTGTCAGTGGCTGCGATGCCGTTCGCGCGCTGCTCGAGGTCCTCTCGCATATTCGCTGCGGTGATGGTTGCCGAGTGCAGCCTGGGGTCCAGCAATTCGTCGAGCAATAATGGAAATCGGGCAATCTCCTGCGCCAGGTAGGCACTTTTTTCGCACAGGCTGACGAGGCGTCCAAGAACGGCAGGATTCTCAATGAGCAGGGAAACGTAAGCACTACGTCTCAATATCTGGCTCAGCAGCTTCAGGATTCGCTCAAGGATGAGATTGGGAATCTTCCGGTGCTGCAATTGCAGCAACAGCAACGGCATGAAGCGGCCGAGCCGCCGCTGTGCCGTTGCATCGATCTGGCGATGCACAGACGCTGTCGCGAACCGGGCAATGGTCACGGCCAGGAGATCCGCTTCCCGATATTCATTCTCCTGCAAAACGTCTCGCCATTGTTCTGCCGATGCGCCGGTTTCCCACAATGTTGTTAGTGCCCGGGCAAGGTCCGGCTGCGCAGGCTTATCGTCGGCACTGAATAGCAAGTCATCAAAGTGCTTGCTGACCTCCTTCCGTTGCGCGTCGAGATCGTCCAGTAGTGCTTGCCAGGAGCTGTAGTTCAGCGCCAGCACCAGACGCAACTGATCGACGGCATCCTGCGGTACGTCATGCGTTTGGCGATCGTGTATGGCTTGCAGCGCATTCTCCAGCTTGCGCAGAAACGTGTAGGCATCAAGCAATCCGCGAACCGTCGACGACGATAGTCCCTTGCCGTTGGCAAGCGACGGCAACACCTTCTGCAATTCGGGATTTCGCAAAGCCTGGTCACTGCCGCCGCGAACGAGTTGCAGCGACTGCGCTATGAATTCGATCTCGCGAATCCCGCCCGGACCGAGCTTAATATTTGATGAGAGCTCACGTTTCTGAACCTCGTCCGAGATCAGTGCTTTCATATCACGTAGCGATTCGAACACTCCGTAGTCGAGGTAGCGCCGATACACAAAAGGTTCGATGATGTCGCCCATCAATTCACGGACAGTTGCCTGATCGCTAGATGGGCTGACCACCCTTGCCTTTATGTAAGCATAACGCTCCCAGCCACGACCGTGTTGCAACAGGTAAGACTCCAGGGACGCAAAACTAGTGACCGGCGGTCCACTCTCCCCGAAAGGTCGGAGCCGGGTGTCAACCCGATAAACGAAACCATCTGCCGTAACCTCGTCAAGTAGCGCTACGATTTGGCGGGTGCGGCGAGTGAAGTATTCGTGTGCGCTTAAGGTCCGGGGACCATCGGTCTCGCCCTCTTCCCGGTACAGAAAAATGAGATCGATGTCTGAGGAGAAATTTAGCTCGCGGCCGCCCAGTTTGCCCATGGCGAGCACGACAAGTGGGATCTCCTGGCCATCTGCATTCCTCGCCTGTCCAAACCGTGGGGAAAGCAGGTGGTCGGAACAGGCAACGGCTCCTTCGATCAAGCGATCCGCCAGACTCGACAGCGACGCCAGCGACTCCTGCAGATTTCCGGATCCTTCAATAGTGCGCCACAGGATGTGAAGCAACCGCCGATTGCGAAACCGGCGCAGACGCGACTTGATGGCAACGGCATCGGCGCCGGCGAAATTGAGGTCATCGATAAACTGCCGCAGAGCCATCTCCTGCGGCAGCCCGGACAATTCACCGCTGGTCAGTGCCGCTTGGAACCACGCCCATTCCCGTAACAGAACCCTGGCGGCGAAATCGCTTGTGGCGACAAGATGCAGCAGGACTTGCAGATCATGTTCTTCGCTTGGCAGGTCCGCGCTATGTTCATGCAGGCGATCTGTCCACGACGAGACCACCGCTTGTAATTCTGCAGGCATTTCCGCGATCGTCTTTAGCATCGCCATTTTTTCGGTCGCAGTCATCCGTGCAAGAGTACCTCTAAATAAGGCGACGAGGTCTGCGCGATAGAAATATCCGTTAAGACTGCTTTCTGCGGCGCGGGGCCCCGGGCCGGATTGCTGCAATTACGCTGTACTATTAGTACTACCAGGCCTCAAGAAACTTACGCATGCCACAACCGAAACATCTTCTGATCGTCTATCACTCGCAATCGGGCACAACCAGCCGCATGGCGGAGGCAGTGATCCGCGGCGCAAATCATTCTGATATCGAAAACGTGGAAGTTCGGGTTCGGGATGCGCTCGACGCATCCCCGGATGATGTCTTGTGGGCGGACGGTTACATCTTTGGCACGCCTGAGAATTTCGGGTACATGAGCGGGGCATTGAAATATTTTTTTGATCGCATTTATTATCCGTGCCTGGAGCAGATCGGAGGCAGGCCGTATTCGCTGTTCGTTCGTGCCGGCAACGACGGATCCGCGGCTATTTCCAGTATCAGCCGGATCGTTACGGGACTCGCAATAAAAGAAGTGCAGGATCCGATCCTGATCGCAGGTACATTTGACGAAAACCGCCTGGACGAGTGCGAAGAACTCGGCATGGTAATGGCCGCGGGACTTGAAGCAGGTATATTCTAAGACGCTGCTGACATTTGCGCCTGGTCGGTCAAATTCGCCAGGACTTCTTCAAGCGGCACTGGTTTACCAACCCCATAACCCTGCGCATAGTCGACGCCAATCTTGGTGATCAGGTCTTTGATTGCATCGCTTTCCACGTATTCAGCAACCGTCTCCAGATCCATTATCCTTGCGACCTCGGTGATCGCCGCAACCATCGATTCGGAGATTCGGTTTTCGGTGATGTCCCGTATGAAACTGCCATCGATCTTCAACGTGTCGACCTTGAAGCTCTTGAGATACGCGAATGAACTCAATCCGGCGCCGAAGTCATCAAGGGAGAACTTGCAACCTCGCTTTCTCAGCGTGTCTATGAACGCCTGCGCCTTCTCGAGATTCGACACTGCCGCAGATTCGGTTAGCTCGAAGCAAATGAACTCGCACGGCACGCCGCTCGAAGCGAATTCTTCTTCGATGAAGTTCAGGATCGCGTCATCGCCGAGTGACTGGCCGGATAAATTGATGGCAAATATCGCACGATTCTTTTTCAGGTAATCCAGATGCTCGGACAGGCGGGCCAGCGTATGGGATACCACCCATCGGTCGATCTGCGGCATTAATTGATAGCGCTCCGCTGCCGAGAAAAACGCATCGGAGGAAATTTGATTGCCCTGACCGTCATGCATGCGCAACAGAATTTCGAAACGGCAGATCGCATCTTTTTTGGTTAATGAGACGATTGGCTGTGCGTGCATTCTGAATCCATCAGAATCGAGCGTCTGCTGAATTTGCGATACGAGATGCATATCGTCATAGCGGCGAATGATACTTTGATCGTCCTGATCGTATACCTCGACCCGATCCCTGCCATGGTCTTTGGCAGAATCGCAGGCAAGTCTCGCGGCGGTCAGGGCTTTGCCTTCTGCAGTCTTTTGAGAAAACTCTGCGACACCGGCACTGACCGTAACCTGCAGCGTCTTGTCGCCCTGCAGGTATCTGAGTTTATCGCCATTCTTGCGAATGACATCGACGAGCTCCATGGCCTGTTCGAGGTTGCTGTGCGTCAGCAGGATGACGAAATCATCGCCAGTCAACCTGGTCGCGACTGCGTTTTTTGGCAGGACATCTCCGATCAGTTGTGCAAATCGAATGATGACTTCGTCGCCCGCCTGACGACCGAAGGTATCGTTGACCAGCTGGAAATTATCGAGGTCGAAATATATGATCTGGTGAGAATCCTCTGCGTCCACCAGGGCTTTTGCTGATTCGTGCAACTGCGCCTCGAAACCTGTGCGATTCATCAGGCCGGTCATCGAATCGAAGGATTGTTCAATGACATATTCGACCTTGCGTACGATGTGTGTCATGAAACGCAGGTGCGATTCATCAAAAGGCTGGTTGTTGACCCTGCCCAGTTGTACCAGCATCCCTTCAATGTTGCCGGCCTGGTCGAGCAGCGGACACAACATCGCCTGATAGCCCTTTTCTGATGGGTGGTCCAATCCCTCCACTTTAGGAATCTCATAAATGATCGGTGCCCGTCGCCCTTCAAGTTTGTGGATCAATGATTCCATCAGGTATTTGTCGAGCGCCTTTCGATTGACATTCTTCCAGCTCGAATGCGTGGCACTGATCCGGATTCGCTTCTTTGGCAGAAGAAGAACGCTGTACGCAATATTCAGAAAGCGTCCGCTTTTGCCGACTAGCTGCGCGAGACCCGCATGACTGCGTGACGCGCCATGAATCTTCTCGTCGACCTCGTAAACAAGCGCAAGCTCTTTGCCGGAAACCATGGCCTGCTGCTCTGCATTTTTCAGGTCCTGATGAAGACGAAACGTTTCTCCGATTACCTGGATTGCGGGCGTCAAAATACTCTGCAAAACACTCGGATTGAATGAGGATGACTTGCCAGCATTTTTCGAGAAAACGGTGATGAGAATGCCAAGCGTCTCACCCTTGCCGCCGGACACCGGCAAGATCAGCAAGGTTCGTCCCGACGTCAACGTACGACGCAATATCTTCGATTGCGGATCGGTGCCCGACATTGTGTCGTTCCCTAATTCCGCTACGAAATTGCTAATTTCATTGTCGTCCGCCCCATCGCTGCTCCAGACGCAGGACTTGGCGAGATCGTAAAAACAGAAGCTCTGTGCGCGAGGTACCAGGGACTGCAACAGTCCTTTGGCTGCACCGATGTTTTTTCGTGTTATGAAACTGTGTACTTCCGCGGACATGAGTGAGCGTTACCTCAATTCATGGCCGCCTGGATTGCGGCCCCGAGAATCAAACAGAACCATGCCACGCAGCGCGAAAATTAGCTGTGACTCAAGTCTCAGCTATTTACCAAGTGGTAGCATTTTTTGCTGTTTTTCAGCGATTTACGCTTCGAACCGCTTGAATTTTGCAGCCATCGCATGCGCGTCGTGGGACCACCACAGGCAGCGGCCGCGGCGTCACATTCCGCGGCCACGACAGGTATATGGAGGTACCCTCAAACAAAACATCAGATTTTCAGGACGCCAGCGACTCCAGCCACTCGTCGTCAGATCCCTCATTGACGCCTTCGAACAGCGGCGTGCTTAGATATCGTTCCCCGGTGTCCGGCAGCATCGCCAGCATGACGGAACCTTTCTCCGCTGTTTCAGCAGCCTCAAATGCAGCCGCCAGAGTCGCCCCTGAAGAAATGCCCACAAACAACCCTTCCTCAGCAGCCAGGCGCTTGGATAACTCGATAGCTCGCTCATCCGTCACCGGGATGAGAACGTCAAAAATCTCGCGATTCAGCACATCGGGAATAAAATCAGGCGTCCACCCCTGGATCTTGTGCGGATGCCATTCATCGCCAGCGAGCAATGCCGCGCCGGCGGGCTCGGTTGCGACGATCGTGACCTCGGGTCGCGCCACCTTGATGACCTCGCCGGCCCCCGTCATCGTGCCACCGGTGCCATAGCCGGTCACCCAATAATCGAGCCGCCTGCCTGCGAAATCACGCAGGATTTCCGGACCGGTCGTGTGGCGGTGATATTCGGGATTCGCCGGATTTTCGAACTGGCGCGCCAGGAACCAGCCGTGCTCCTTGGCCAGTTCTTCGGCCCTGCGGACCATACCGGTGCCCCGTTCGGCGGCCGGCGTCAAAATGACCTTGGCGCCCAGGGCTCGCATGATCTTGCGCCGTTCCACCGAAAAGGATTCGGTCATTGTCGCCACGAATCCATAGCCCTTGGCGGCACAGACCATCGCCAGGGCGATTCCGGTATTGCCCGAAGTCGCTTCGACGATCGTGTCACCAGGTTTGAGAACACCCCGTTTCTCAGCATCGCTGACGATGGCAAAGGCCAGCCGGTCCTTCACCGACGCCAGCGGGTTAAACGACTCGACCTTGACGAACATCTCGATGCCGTCAGGCGCAATCCGATTGAGACGAATGATCGGCGTATCGCCAATGGTGTCCAGAATGCTGTCGTAAATCATTTTCTGTCCCTCATGTAATGGAGCGTTGGCTGGTGAGGTTATGTCGGCTGCAACACAGGAATTTCTTGACGGCTAGGTGCATCATCTTGGTCAGGCGGGGCGTGTGAAATGGCCATTTTGCGACTTTTATTGTGTGCCGTCCTGGCAATTAGTTTGATTGCCATATGCAAACGTTATATGGGGCATCGATGTAACGCAAGGCCATAAGACCATGCTACAAGGAAAATGAGGACCTGAAAAACTTAGGAATCCAGTGCAACGATCGCGACTTTCGCCTGTCTACGATAAGAGCCGGCAACAGCTGACGTGCAGCCTGCATGAAACTACAACAACTCAAGTATCTGCTAGCGATAATTGACAACGGCCTGAATATCACGGCTGCCGCCGATCGTCTGTACACATCGCAACCGGGTGTCAGCAAGCAACTCAAGTTGCTCGAGGAAGAACTCGGACTCCAACTTTTCAGTCGCAAAGGCAAAAGCCTCAATCGTGTAACGCGCGCTGGTGAGCGAGTTGTCGCAAGGGCGCGCGCAGTCATGCATGAGGTCGACCAGATCAGCCGCCTGGCCGCCGATTTCCATCAGGAAGAAGAAGGTACGCTGACGATCGCGGCAACGAATACACAGGCACGATACGTACTTCCAGATATCGTGCGCGAACTTCGGCAACAATATCCGAATGTCAGCCTGAATCTACACCAGGGAACCTTAGACCAGATCGCGGACATTGTGAAACGGAATGACGTCGATTTTGCGATCGCGACCGGGTCAAACGAATCGTTCAGCGATCTCCTGCGAATTCCCGGGTATCAATGGGATCGGATAGCGCTTGTCCCGAACGGGCATGAACTTACGAAAATCGACAGGGAACTGACGCTCGAGGATCTTGCCCGGCATCCGATCGTAAGCTACGTCTTTAATTTTGACGACGACGCTGCGCTTAAACGCACATTCGCGGAGCGGGGCCTCGACGCGAATGTCGTATTCACGGCACGCGATGCGGATGTCATCAAGACCTATGTTCTGATGGGTCTCGGCATTGGAATCGTTGCAAGCATGGCGTACGAATCGAAGGACCACAAGAACCTGACGCCGATCAAACTAAACGGTCTGTTCCCGCGTAGTACGACGTGGATCGGTTTTCGGCGGAAAATTGTTCTGCGATGCTACATGGTGGATTTCATTCATTTGTTTGCGCCTCATGTTGATGCGGAGCAAATAGAGAAAGCGGCTCGCGCTGTCAGTCAGCGCGAACTGGATCAGCTATTCAGTAATTCAACTTTGCCGGTCAAAAATGGGGCCGAGGGGCGTTTGTCAGCTGTTGCTTAGTAGATGCGTACGCCGCCGTGGCGCTTCCGGCTCCGAAAGTCAATCCACCGAAGCCCTGCCAGAAATCCGCTGAGCAGGCAAACAAACATTGCTCCGCCGACCCAGCTGAATGGCAAGCTGTATTTATACTGGCTGTAGCAATCCTGGTAATCTTCGTTTTCCGCACTCAGCTCCGCGACCCGCGCCGTGCTGTTATCAAGCGCTGCGTTCTTCTCGGCAACCTGCTGTTGGAGCCCTTCAATCGTCGCAGCGGGTGATGCGAATGCGGCTTTGGTGCTCTCGATTTCCTGTCGAAGTTTTTCGTTCGCGCTTCGCATTTCGGAAACAATCAGTCTTGCCGGTTTTTCTGAAACCAGGTACGCCGCCTTTACATATCCTTGCTCACCATCCGGCAAGCGGATCCTGGCGTAATTTCGATCCCGCGAAATTATTTCGAGTTCCTGGCCGCTTTCAAGCGTGCGGAACGCACGATCACTCGTATCGGCAGCCTCGTGCAGACCCAGCCGTAACTTATCGGTGATGTAGGCCGTTTCCGCCAGCACAACGAATGGCAATACAATTAAGAACAATAATGCAGTACGCATCGTCGACCCTCCCAAGCGGCTCGCGACCGGTAATTTTGTTCAATTATTCCGGGCGCTGGAAGTTTACTACAGATATCAAATAATCAGGCGGTCAGGACTGACGCCAAATACCGACACCCAAGATGCTATTTTTCGTATAACCAACGCAGTAACGCTTCCTGTACCTCCTCGCCCGGACCGCGGTGGATGTCGGTGTGATTGTGCAGCATTACCACGATGTAACGATTTCCGGAACGTGCCTGGAAATAGCCGGCAATCGAGCTGACGTGATCAAGCGACCCGGTTTTCATATGAGCCATCCCGGTCAGAACGCCGTTTCGAAACCGCCGCGCCAATGTTCCATCCACACCCGATAGCGCAAGCGACGACAGGTATTCCGGCATGTAAGCGCTTTGGTAGGCGAAGCGCAGCAGATCAGCAAGATGTCGTGCCGTCATTCTCGATTCACGTGACAAGCCAGCCCCGTTGTCCAGCCTGAGCTCGGCGAAATCCATGCCATTGCCGGCCAACCATTGGCGGACAGCTTTGCGCCCGGCCGCTTCGGTGCCCGGGGGACCGAAGGCTTCGGCCCCGAGCGTGTACAGGAGTTGCCGGGCCATCACGTTATTGCTGTGCTTGTTTACCTTGGTAATGATTTCCGATAGTGGCAGCGACTCGAAGGACAACGCCGGTTCAAGGTCATCCTGCGCAATGACGTTTTTCCACGTGCCCGTAATCCGGCCGCCGGATTCCAGCCACAGCAAACGGAATAGGCCATAGGTAAACTCATTGTGGCTCAGGGCAGCGCGGTCCATCGAGTAGATGTCGCAACCGCTCGGAAAATGGCCACTGAAAGTTACGCGACTCACATCTTCATTTGGCGTGATGGTTATTCCTCGTTGATAGCCGCGGCAGGATCCATTCGCAACCCGCAGCTGATTGACGATCAGAAGATTGTCCAGTGACGGATCGACTTTCACCTGGACCCTGGAAGATGCGACATCCGGTTCGAAGTAGTAGCGCACTACTTTGAAGTTGGTGAGCATTGCATTTGGCGCGACGTTGTAGGCACGCAGCGGCTCATCGTCGAACGCCGCAGGATCGTAGTCGCCGATATCGAAATGGCTGTCGTCAATCAACAAATCGCCGTTAATGGTGGATATTCCCAACTGGCGAATTTGCCGCAGCATCTGCCAGAACCGTTCAGTCACCAGGTAGGGATCGCCGTAGCCTTTCAGCAGAAGATCTCCCTCGAGAACACCGTCTTTGACCTCGCCCAGCAAGTGCACGTCGGTTTTCCAGGTGTAGGCCGGCTTAAGCGTATCGAGCGCAACCAGCGTGGTCAGCATTTTCTCAACAGACGCCGGATTTCGAGATACGGCATCATTCCACGACAGTACCACCGCTCCAGTGTCGAGACTCTCTACGTAAACGCTCAAAGTCTGATCTGGAACTCTCCGATATTTCAGGGCGTTTTCGACGGGAATCGGCAATTCTTGCTGCGCGTACGCGGCCGCAGGAAGCACAAGAAGAAAAACGAAAAGCATTTTAATGCTGGCAGTTACCCTCATTTGCCTGGCTTCCTGATGTTGAATGTTTTCATTCTGTCATACAGCGTTGTCGGCCGGACACCAAGCAGCTCCGCGGTTCCATCTTTGCCGGACACTTTCCAGTTCGTGGCTTTCAGCGCCGCAGTAAGGTTTCCCTTCTGCAATTCGCGCATTTGCTTGTCAGTTAATATCTGATCTTCACCCTTCCGCTCGTGTAACTCAATGGAGTCAGACAAGGCAGGATCGTTCGCCGGCATCGACAAGTCCAGTCGCAACGTGTTCCCTTTGGATAGTATGACGGCTCGTTCAATGACGTTCTTCAACTCGCGAACATTGCCAGGCCAGTCATAGTCGCTGATGACCGCGGCCTGGCTGCGTGTCAGTTTGTACGGCGACCGACCGAAGTCATTGCAGATACTTTCCAGAAAGTGTTGCGCGAGTTGTATCACATCCTCCGGTCGCTCCCGGAGCGGGGGCACCTCGATTGGAAAAACACTCAGACGATAGAACAGGTCCTCGCGGAATCGTCCGGCAACCATAAGTTCTTCGAGATTCCTGTTGGTCGCCGCGATCACGCGGACGTCAACAGAGCGCGTAATGTCGTCGCCAACCTTTTCGAATTCACTCTCCTGCAATACCCGCAGCAACTTTCCCTGTAGTTCAATCGGTATCTCACCGATTTCATCGAGGAAAATGCTTCCGCCGTCGGCCAGCTGGAAGCGGCCCACGCGATCCCGATGAGCGCCGGTAAATGCACCTTTAACGTGCCCGAAGAATTCACTTTCAAACAGCTCTTCCGGAATCGACGCACAATTGACTTTGACCAACG
>SMVA01360903.1_pt1 | contig 26110 bp, 22 predicted proteins | sample 2456451 | NCBI WGS metagenome assembly SMVA01 (sample SAMN11095933, study PRJNA526329) | marine sediment metagenome | biome: Marine sediment; feature: Surficial sediment; material: Deep marine sediment; isolation source: Hadal surficial sediment | place: Pacific Ocean | collected 2014-05 | depth... | reverse complement strand
TCTGTACCAGCGCGCGATTGCAATCATCTTCTGCCACAAACTGAAACTGAACCGTTTCCATCTGGCAGACCATTTTCCCGGCCGGCGCCATGCATTGCGTTAACGTCAGCACGAAAACCTTTATCCACGCACTCTCCATTTGCCTCTCCTCTCATTTGCATCCCGGGGTCATCACGAGTTGCAAATTCCTGCCCGCCTTTCCGGCGTTGTCATGACTCAAGACTAGCAAAAAACAGATCGTTGCGTTTTGTTTGCGAACAAATAACCTTGTAAAGCTGCCCGACAGTTCATGTCGTTATTGTCATGGGCTGCAAGCGACTCTACTCAAGCCTGATATCGTCCAGGTACATTCGTATTTCTTCTTGTTTATTCGTGCTTGTATGTCGGGTTTTGGCGATTATGTAAATAGCCCTGACGTCCGATAAATCCAGATCCGGGCGGCCGTCGATCTCACGACCCGCACGCAATGGAAATCGAATCACGCTCGAATCAGGACCAACACTTTGCACACCCACAAAGTGTTGTATACGGTAGCCTGGATGCTTAACATCACTTAATTCGACACTGATCGTATTGTCATGGCCACCTGTAATTGCGATCCGCATAGTGAGGAACTGGTATGACGACCAGTCGGACACCACCGGCTTGATATTGAGCCCGCTCCATCGCCGGTGCAGGAGGAGAATGTCAACCGACGAACCCGTAAATTCGCTGGCGGTCGATGTTGTGTTCACTAGTCGGACTTGCGCATTGACGGGCGAATAGGTGTAAGCGTCCCAGCGTCCTTCGAAATCCATAACCGTTGGAAACTTTGCCGCGATACCGGCGTTGACAGACAACCAGTAGCTCAGCGGAACAAATAGCAGCACACCCAGCACTATCGATAGCAGTCGCGCTGAGAATCTGGCAACAGACGAGCGCGCCTCTGCATTCGTCCAGTTCCACACCAGCCGCGCACACAGATAAGTCGCTGCACCAGCGACATCCCTGGTCAGGTCCGCCAGATCATATCCTTGGCCATCGAGACTCTGCACGAATTCTGCCAACGCCCCGAGCGATGCCACCAGCAACAAGGTTGTAACGACAGCACTCAGGGGGCGCATTGACAAGGCTTCGAAGATGACCGCAGCGATGAGTGCAAATCCAATGAGATGCAACCCATTGCGGATCTCACGATCGATTTCTGTCGCATCAAGCCCTGGCAGCAAATGACCGCCAACAACAGCCACGGCAATCAGCATAGCGACGACAATCAAACGCGGCGATGCAGATTTCAAATAACGCTCCAATCAATCTGCGCCGACATTATTACGCCTTTCACCACTTTGCCCACGATGTTGGTCATGCGTTTTTTCCTGTCGCCAGATGCGCGATTTCACGCAATACAGAAGTAGCAAAACCACCACTGGTCAGCCAGAACTCAAGCCAGAGCGTATCATCTTCAATCTCCCAGTTTAGATCGCGAACGGCGAGCCTGAGTGCCCGTCTCGCCTGGCTGACTTTGTGTTGCTGCAGTCCATGATTCAGTGTTTCAAATTGAGCAGCCATCGCCGTGTCGATGCGAGCTGCCGCATCGCGACAAACGAGTTCACCGCATCCCCACAATGCTCCGGTCGGATGAATATCGAGACTCATGAGTCGTGCCTGCAAATCCGCGTCGATCTGATCCGCTACAAAAACACTGCCACTTCCATCGAGATTCAACGCCTCACCAGGCACTGCCTTGTCCCAGCTGGCCTCGCGAATACGCGCTTGCAGAATATGGTTGAAAATAAACGCACGCGCGGCTGACAGCGCGATGCTGCGCTTGTTTCTCTTCAGGCGGCGGCCGGCAAAGAGATCCTGCGCAAGCGCGATGTTATTTCCGCCGCGGCCGAATCGCTGCTCACCAAAGTAGTTCGGCACGCCACCGACACCGATCAACGCCAGTCGCTCGTCAATAACGCCGGTATCGGCACTCACCGCGCGGATCGCTATCCTGAAATGATTGCCCTTGTGAGCGCCGCGTCGCAATTTTTTCTCGTGCCGGGTCTGCTCAATAATGGCTACACCCGGTTCTTCAAAACACTCCCAGTCGGTACCCGCACCGGTCGGTCGCCTCACGCTGAACCACTGTCGGGTAATCGCCTGGCGGTCTTTCCTGCCGGAATAGCCAACGTCGACGTCGCGGATACCGGCACGGACCGCGAGCTTCCCGGCGACCCAGGCCGTATTCACGCCATCTTTCTCAATCCACAGGAAATCGTGTTCGCCAGCGCCGCTCAGGGCGTAGCCAAGGATTTCCGTAACGTTAAAGTCACTTGAAGTTTGTTTGATAAGTCCCTGAAAAACAGGGTCGCCATAAGCGCGTTGCCAATCCGGCAGCGGGCGATCAGTCGTTGCGGGCACGGGCGACCATTTTGTCACCGCTGGCGGGAACGACCTGATAAAAGGTCTCGGAATTGCCGATCATGCCCAGATCGGCGCGGGCTCTCTCCTCGGCTGCTTCTTTGCCGTGCTTGAGATTGACGACCTCGGCCTCCAGCGCCATATTGCGATCTTTCAGTGCCTGGTTCTGCTCACGCTGCACAGCGACTGCCAGGCGCAGGTCCCGGGTTTTGCGAAAACCGTCGTCGGTGAGCCACAGCTGACCTTGCATCGCAAACCCGGCAATTGCCAACACAACCAGTATCCAACGCATAGCCAAAATTCAGATCCCCAATAGTTCTCAAGCCGGCGCCGGAACTGAAAAAGCACTTCGTCCCGCATACCCGGCCGTCTCGCCCAGCTCCTCTTCAATGCGCAACAGCTGGTTGTACTTACTGATGCGGTCGGATCGCGACAATGATCCGGTCTTTATCTGCGTCGCTTTCGTGCCTACCGCGATGTCCGCAATAGTGCTGTCGCAGGTCTCACCGGAGCGGTGTGATACGACGGCACTGAACCCTGCTTCCACCGACAAATTAATTGCATCAAGAGTTTCCGTTAAGGTACCGATTTGGTTAGGTTTTATCAATACAGAATTCGCAATTTTTTGCTCAATCCCGCGACTGATAATCTGTGTGTTGGTAACGAACAAATCGTCACCAACCAATTGAATCCGATCGCCGAGACGCTCTGTCAGTAGCTTCCAGCCGTCCCAATCCCCCTCGTCCATGCCGTCCTCGATCGTAATGATCGGGTAGGCATCGGCGAGACCTGCCAGGTACTCGCAAAAACCGGCAGCATCGAAATCCCGGCCCTCGGAGACCAGGTTATAACGGCCATTTTCGTAAAACTCCGAGCTGGCGACGTCTAGCCCCAGGAGAATCTCGTTACCCGGTGTGAAACCGACCTGCTCGATAGCCAGCGCAATGGTGTCAAGCGCCGCCTTGTTCGAGGGCAAATCGGGTGCGAAACCACCCTCGTCTCCTACGGTTGTATGCATGCCCTTTTTGCGGAGCACGCTCTTCAGGGCGTGAAAAATCTCTGCGCCATAGCGCAGCGCTTCGCGAAAGTTTGGCGCGCCCACCGGCAGAATCATGAATTCCTGGATATCAACGCTGTTATCCGCATGCGCTCCACCATTGATGATATTCATCATCGGCACGGGCATCGTTGTACTGTCGCCCAGCGTGCGGAAAAGAGATAAACCGGCTGCATTCGCCTGCGCTCTGGCGAATACCAGCGACACGGCGAGGAGTGCATTGGCGCCCAGCCTGCCCTTGTTCTCGCTGCCATCGATCGCGATCATTTTTTCGTCGAGCGCCCGCTGATCGGCGAAGTTTTCGGCCAGCAACGCGCTTCTCAGTTCCCCGTTTACGTTCGCAACAGCCTTCTGCACGCCTTTGCCGAGATAGCGGGACTTGTCGCCATCGCGCAGCTCGACCGCCTCGCGCTTACCGGTCGATGCACCGGAGGGCACTGCAGCACGCGCTTTCGACCCGTCTTCAAGTACCATTTCCGCTTCAATGGTGGGGTTGCCACGAGAGTCCAGGATTTCTCTGGCGTGGATGTCGGTGATTTTGGGCATTCCGGTTTCCTTGAAGGAGATCGCCCGTCAGGACGGGGTCCTACGATACTGTTCTACAATTTTTTTGTTCCGGGTAGGCGCCATTTGGTGCACTTGCCGAACCGTCTTCATTATTGGCAATGTCGTGATCAGACGCCGAGGCCGTACTGTGCTTCCAGGAAATCATCTTTCTTGACGCTTGCATCAATCGCCATCAGGGTCTCCAGCAAGGCGTACATCTTGTCCAGCGGCCAGGCATTCGGGCCATCACTCAGCGCAACCTCCGGATCCTGGTGCGTTTCCATGAAAATGCCGGCAATGCCTGCTGCCGTCGCGGCGCGTGCCAGAACCGGGATGAATTCGCGCTGGCCGCCCGATGAACTGCCCATACCACCCGGCAGTTGTACCGAATGCGTGGCGTCGAAGACGACCGGGCATCCGGTTGTACGCAGCACCGCAAGGCTGCGCATGTCGGAAACCAGGTTGTTATAGCCGAAAGAGAAGCCACGCTCACAGACCATGATGTCGTCATTGCCCGTGGATTTGGCCTTGTCAACCACGTTTTGCATCTCCCAGGGCGACAGAAACTGGCCTTTCTTGATATTGACCGGTTTGCCGGCGCTGGCGACATTCAATATAAAATTGGTCTGGCGACACAGGAATGCCGGTGTCTGCAATACGTCAGCAACCTCGGTTACTGCATCGAGTGGTGTGTCCTCATGCACATCGGTGAGTATCGGCAGACCGAGTTGTCGCTTCACCTCTGACAGTATGCGCAACCCCTCTTCCATACCGGGGCCGCGAAATCCATCGCGCGAGCTGCGGTTGGCCTTGTCAAAAGACGACTTGTAAATGAATGGAATACCAAGTTCTGCGGTGATTTCCTTGAGCGTACCAGCCGTCTCGATGGCATTCGCCTCGCTTTCAACCACACAAGTCCCGGCAATCAGAAAAAATGGCTGGTCCGCACCAACCTCAAACCCGACGAGCTTCATGCTTCGGCAACTTGCGGCAGTTCGCCGCTGCGATGTTGCCGGGCCGCACGGACAAAGCTGGTGAACAGCGGATGACCGTCGCGCGGGTTCGAGGTAAATTCCGGGTGAAACTGGCTGGCCATGAACCACGGATGGTTCGGGACCTCGATCATTTCCACCAGATCGTCGACGGACAGCCCGCTGAAGCGAATACCGGCCTGTTCCAGCCGCTCCCGGTACAGGTTATTGACTTCATAACGGTGCCGGTGCCGTTCGAAGATTTCTGTTTTGCCATAGACCGAGGCCGCAAGTGATCCCTTCTGTAATTGAACAGCCTGCGCGCCAAGGCGCATGGTGCCGCCCATGTCGGATCCTTCATCGCGTTGTTCGCGCTCGCCGGCGCTGGTCTCCCATTCAGTGATCAGGGCGACGACCGGATGCGGCGTACCACGCCTGAATTCGGTGCTGTGTGCCCCCTCCAGACCGGCCACGTTGCGCGCCGCCTCGATAATCGCCACCTGCATGCCAAGACATATTCCCAGGTAAGGCACGTTGTTCTCGCGCGCATAGCGCACCGCATTGATCTTGCCTTCAATGCCACGATCGCCGAATCCTCCGGGAACAACAATGCCATCCATAGCACTGAGGCAATCTGCGCCGTCATGTCCGATTTTCTGCGATTCGAAATAGTGAATGTTGACGCGGGTCCGGGTATGAATACCACCGTGCAGCAATGCCTCGCTCAATGAGATGTACGCGTCACGCAGATCGACGTACTTGCCGACCATGGCAATATTGACTTCAGCCTCCGGATTCTTCTTGGCCTCCACAATGGCGCTCCACTCACTAAGATCAGCGGGTGGTAGATCAAGTTTTAACTGGTCCGCAACGATATCGCCCAGCCCCTGATCCTGCATCAGTTCGGGAATCTTGTACAGATCGTCAACATCGAAAGCCGATATGACTGCCTTTTCCGGCACGTTGGTGAACAATGCAATCTTGCGACGATGTTCTGCCGGCAATACTTTCTCGGAGCGGCAGACCAGGATATCCGGCTGAATACCGATCGAGCGAAGTTCCTTCACCGAATGTTGTGTTGGCTTGGTCTTGATCTCGGCTGAGGTCGCGATGTAGGGCACCAGCGTCAGGTGCACATAAACGACCTTGTCACGGCCCAGTTCGATGCCCATCTGGCGTATCGCCTCGAGGAACGGCAATGATTCGATGTCACCGACGGTACCGCCAATCTCCACCAGGCAGATATCGGCACCCCCGGCGCCACGTTTGACGCTATCTTTGATCTCGTCAGTAATATGCGGAATAACCTGTACCGTCGCACCGAGATAATCGCCGCGCCGCTCCTTGCCAATCACGCTCTCATAAATACGGCCGGTGGTAAAATTACTGTGTCGTCCGGTGGTGGTGCGAACGAAGCGCTCATAATGGCCCAGATCGAGATCCGCCTCTGTGCCATCCTCGGTGACGAATACCTCACCATGCTGGAATGGACTCATGGTGCCCGGATCAACGTTGATGTACGGATCGAGCTTCATCATGCTGATGGAGAGGCCGCGCGATTCCAGAATGGCACCGAGGCAGGCCGAGGTAATCCCCTTGCCAAGCGATGACACTACTCCGCCGGTGATAAATACATACGATGTCATGTGCGCGACCAGTTACTTAACAGTGCGGGAAACAATAACGGGCCAGAACAAAAACACGAATCCGCAACCATTTGCCCTGAGGCAATAGTACAAATGTGTTTTCAATCCAACCCGGAAGGAGCCGTAAAAGGTGTTTTTCCAGCTCCAGATCAAGACCCGTCGTTTGATTAAAGACGGTGTTAGAAGTTAACAGAACACTACGACCATAACAATACAGATCGCAGGCTGCCGGCCCGGATTTTGGCTCGGCGGGCACTCCATCCAAGGTAGTACTAAGCGAACAGTGCGGGTCGTTCCTGCCAGTTAATCACATAACCTGGGGTTGCAATACAGTCGGCCGCAACCCACAGATCTGCCACCGCAATCAGGCGATCGCCCGCATACAATAATGGTAATCGAGCCCGCATCCACGGCAGGACGCCCTCTTGTTGCAACAGTTTTTTGAGCTTGTGGGTACAGTCGCGTTCGGCAAGCCGAATGGCCTCACCGCCCTGCCGATAGCGCACCTGGAGCCCCTGCTGCGTAATTTGCGGGTCGATACCGGCCGTAGTGGCCTTTCGCATGACAAGGCAGCCCATGGCCGGACCGAGTTCCAGCATCTCGCCGCTAACCGACAGAAGTTGACCCGCGGCACCGTCAGTGACAGACATTTCGGGCAGGACATAAAGATGCTGGCGATAACGGCGCAGTTCGGCTCCGGGCCAGGTCACCATCGGTTGCGCGTCCGGACGCGCCGGAAGCAGTTCATGCACCACCTGATAAAGCCTGGTCGCCGGCGCTGGTGGCAAGCTGCAGCGACGAATCGCACGACGCAGGACATTGCGCTGGCGCGGCAGCGAAAGTTTCGCCAGTGTGGCAATCGACAGGCGCTGTGGACTGCCAATTTCTGCCAGATCCAGATCAGCCAGGTCATTCAGCAGCTCACTTCCCTCCCCGGCCAGGTCGGCGCTTTGCTTCAGGCGTGCTGACACCGCCGGCCAGCGAGATGCCAGTTTCGGCAGGATTTCATGGCGCAGGAAATTCCTGTCAAACCGGACATCGGCATTCGACGGATCCTCTATCCACGAGAGTTCATGGCGAGTCGCATAGTCCTGAATTGCCGCAAGCGGGATGCCGAGCAATGGCCGCAACAACCGGCCCCCGGAAAATTTCCGGGTCGCGCCAATACCCGCCATTCCGGCCAGCCCGCTGCCGCGCATGAGATTCAACAGCAACGTCTCCGCCTGGTCGTCTTCATGATGGGCGCTCAACAGACAATCACCCTGCTGCACTATTTGCCGCAGTGCCGCGTAGCGCGCCTGACGTGCCGCAGCTTCCGGCCCTTCACCGGCAGCATCCACGACGGCTACTTTGCGGCTCACATACTCCACGCCGAGTTTTTCGGCAAACGCTTGACAATGCGCCTCCCAACCAGCCGAATCTGGCGCTAAACCATGATCTATGTGCACGGCGATGACCTGCTGCTCAAGCTGCTCGCGACTATTACCCAGCGCGTGCAGAAGAACGGTCGAATCGATTCCGCCACTAAATGCAACCAACCAGCGCCGTGGTGGATCAGCCGAAGTCATGGCACGAAGTCGCGACAGCAGAACGTCAGAATTGAATGTCATACTTTTGCCCGCTGTAATGCGTGTGCATGAGTCCATGGAGAGCCCGTAAGAGCGAAGCACAATGCCAGAGCCGGGCAGGAATACTTTCTACCGCACAGTAGTAATTTCGCCCGCTGGGCAGGCTCCTACAGGTGCTAATAAGAATTGTAGGAGCCTGCCGTACGATAGGAGTGATTACTCAATCCTTGTGAAAGTCGCTCGACCGGCACGGGCGAAATTACTACGACCAGCGGGCGATTGACGTTCGCTCCATACGCTTGCCCTCCAAACACCCTGGTCGTCTCATAATTTCTCGCTGGTACAAATTTTCGCGGTACACTTTGAACTTACATTGCGATTTGCGCAATTGTCAAACTGCGGCTGCCTCCCGTTAGAACTAGCTTTCTTTATATTGACCAAAGTTTGCCAGACGGTGCTGCCGTTGTTCGAGCAGCTGATCGATGCTTAGCTGATCGATATCGTCAAGATGCTTCAATATTGCATTGCGAACGACTTCTGCCGTGGCTTCCGGATCGCGATGCGCCGCACCCAGCGGCTCGGGCAAAATCTCGTCGATCAAACCGAAATCAATGAGACTATCCGCCGTAATCCGCATGGCCTCTGCGGCGTCTTCCGCCTTGTCCGCGCTCTTCCACAGAATTGACGCACAGCCCTCCGGAGAGATGACCGCATAGACGCTATATTGCAGCATCAACAAACGATCGCCAACGCCGATGGCCAACGCACCGCCGGAACCGCCTTCACCAATCACAATGCAGATAATGGGCGTGCGCAATTTTGCCATAAGAAAAAGACTGTATGCAATTGCCTCACTCTGACCGCGCTCTTCCGCACCCATTCCCGGATACGCTCCCGGCGTGTCGATGAAAGTAACAACAGGCAGTGAAAACTTCTCCGCCATCTTCATCAGACGCTGCGCTTTACGATAGCCCTCCGGTTTTGGCATGCCGTAATTCCTTCGCACCCGTTCCTTGGTATCGCGACCCTTCTGGTGACCGATGAACATGACTGCGCGACCATCCAGCCGACCAATGCCACCAATGATTGCAGAATCATCAGCAAACATTCTATCGCCATGAAGTTCCTGAAAGTCCGGCGCGATAAGCTTCAGGTAGTCTGAGGTATACGGCCGCAACGGGTGACGGGCGACCTGCGCGATCTGCCACGGACTCAGCTTGGAAAAAATTCCTTTGGTCAGCGTGTCGCTCTTTGCTTTGAGTCTCGACACTTCTTCACTAATATTTATTTCGACATCATCGCCAACGAAACGCAACTCGTCGATTTTCGCCTCGAGCTCTGCGATCGGCTGTTCGAAATCCAAAAACTTAAGATCCATTTTTACTCAATTTAATTGTCGCCAGCGAATAAAGCCAAAGCCCTATGGTGCGGACTTTTCGGCTTCCGGAAGCCTACCTTATTTCCCGGCCTGGTGCGTAGAGCAGGCGAACATTGCTTTGTCCCAGCAACGCATACAGTTTTTCCCTGAGTTCACGACTTGGGCGCACGCTCCATTCGGGTCCCAGCGAAAGACGGGCTGCCGCATCCCGACCAGTATATTGAACAGCGACATCACAGTGACCCTCCCGGTAGGGCAGCAGAACGTCGTGCAGCTGGCTGATTAATTTTGCGCCCTGTCCATTCGGTGTGACGCTAAGAATCATGCTCCTGGCATTCATCTCTATAACCCGGTCAATATGCAATACGTTTTTCGCATTAACCGTCCAGCCGCCAATGAAATCGTCATAACGCAATGAGCCGCTGATCACTACGATTTCATCCTTGCTAAGCACGTGACGAAACTCCTGAAATGCTTCGCTAAACAGACTGACTTCAATTCGACCACTATCGTCATCAAGTACGACTGTCACCCGGTTGCCACGTTTGCGTATGTCCATGATCAGGCCAGCCACCGTAACCTCGCGCTTCGCCTGCGCGTAGTTTCGTTCTCCACTGCTCTTCTGCGGTGCTGGCTCCGAGGCAATGTTCGCCAATTGATCATCGACGAGGTAGGACGCGTCCAGGCGAACTGCATCAAACGGGTGTCCGGTCAGGTAAAGACCCAGCGCTTCTTTTTCGTTGACCAGCAATTCCCGCTCTGTCCATTCCGCCAAGTGCACCTGCTCATCCGGCGCTGACTGAATTTGCGGCGCCGCAAGCCCAAACATATCGTTCTGCCCCGCTTCTTTGGCACGTGCCACCTGGTCCGCACTCTTGACGGCTTTCGGTAGCTGGTGGACAAGGCTGCGTCGCGAGGCACCGAAATCGCCCATAGCCCCCGACTTGATCATCGCCTCCAGTGAACGGCGATTCACTTTTTCGAGATCAACACGTCGGCAAAATTCGTTCAGGCTCGCAAACTGTCCATTCGCTTCCCGCTCACTGATAATTGCATCTACTGCACCCTGACCAACACCTTTGATCGCACCAAGTCCGTACAGAATCGTCTCATCGTCTGCGACACTGAAATAATATTGCGAATCATTGACACTCGGTGGCAGAATTTTGAGACCTAACTTGCGGCAATCATCCTTAATCATCACGAGACGGTCCGTATGATCGAGATCAGCACTCATTCCCGCAGCCATAAACGCCGCCGGGTAATGCGCCTTCAGATAGGCCGTTTGATAAGCGATTAACGCATAGGCAGCGGAATGCGATTTATTAAATCCGTACCCCGCGAACTTTTCCATCAAGTCGAAAATACGAGTGGCGGTGAACTCGGCGACACCGCGCTCCATCGCACCACTGATGAATATCTCGCGTTGCTTTGCCATCTCTTCGGGCTTTTTCTTGCCCATTGCACGTCGCAGAAGATCGGCACCACCCAGCGTATAACCAGCCAGGACCTGCGCGATCTGCATCACCTGCTCCTGGTACAGAATGACACCATAGGTCGGTTCGAGGACGGTCGTCAGGTCCGGATGCAGGTAGTCGATATCTGCTTTGTTGGTGTCGTGTTTGCGTGCGACAAAATCATCAACCATGCCCGACTGCAATGGCCCGGGGCGAAACAGTGCGACCAGTGCAACGAGGTCATCAAAATGATCCGGCTGCAGTCGTTTGACGAGATCACTCATGCCGCGCGACTCAAGCTGAAAAACAGCCCGCGTCCTGACCTCCTGCAACAACTTGAAGGTTTTTGCGTCGTCCATCGGGATATTGGCAATGTCGACGCGAAGGTCCGGGTTACGCTTGTTAACCGTTTGCACGGCCCAGTCGATAATGGTCAGCGTCCTGAGGCCCAGGAAATCAAACTTGACCAATCCGGCCGCCTCAACATCATCCTTGTCGAATTGAGTGACCGTATTGACGCCGCCCTCCTCACAGTAAAGCGCTGTGAAATCCGTGAGCTGCTCCGGCGCTATGACGACCCCACCCGCGTGCTTACCAGCGTTCCTGACCAGGCCTTCGAGTGATTTCGCCAGATCGATTATCGCTTTGACTTCCTCGTCCTCGCGATACATCTTTGCCAACTCTTCTTCCTGCTCAAGCGCCTTGTCCAGCGTAATGCCAATTTCAAACGGCACCTGTTTTGCGATGCGATCAACAAATCCGTAAGGCTGATCCAAGACACGTCCAGCATCCCGAATAACCGCCTTTGCCGCCATCGTGCCGTAGGTAATAATTTGCGAAACTCTATCACGTCCGTAAGTTTCGGCGACGTATTCAATAACCCGATCGCGACCTTCCATACAAAAATCGATATCGAAGTCCGGCATGGATACCCGTTCCGGATTGAGAAATCTTTCGAACAGCAGGTCGTACTCAAGTGGGTCCAGGGCCGTAATGCCAAGCACACAGGCGACCAGTGACCCCGCGCCGGAGCCACGACCGGGACCTACCGGAATACGTTGTTCTTTCGCCCAACGAATAAAGTCGGCCACGATTAGAAAATAGCCGGCAAACCCCATATCGCAAATGACAGCCAATTCATCAGCGAGACGGGTTTGATACGGCGCCGCAATGATATTGGCCTGCTCCTTCGCAAGTTCAGTTTTGCTATTGCGCTTTTCCAGGAACAGCTGCAAGCCGCGTTCAGATTCAGCCTGCAGGAACGCATCGGGAGACTGGCCGCCGGGTACCGGAAATTCTGGCAGAAAACTCTGCCCAAGCTGCAGATCGAGATTGCAGCGCCGTGCGATTTCGACCGTATTGTCGATGGCTTCAGGAATATCCTGAAACAACTGCCGCATGTCCTCAGCGCTCTTGAAAAATTGTTGTTCGCTGTAGATTCTCGGTCGATCTGCATCCGCGAGGCTGCGACCTTGCTGTATACAAACACGGGCTTCATGCGCATTGAAATCGTCGGCGTGCAGAAACCGGACATCATTACTCGCGACGACCGGCGCAGAATGATTACTGGCGAGTTGTAACGCCTCGTGCAGGTAAGCCTCTTCACCGGCCCGTCCGGTACGCGACAATTCGATGTAATAGCGGTCACCGAAAAGTTTTTGCCAGTGATTCAGTCGCTCGGCGGCAAGCTCCGGATGTCCTGCCGTAATGGCCTGCCCCAGCTCGCCATGCAGGCCACCGGACAACGCAATTATCCCAACGGTCGCCTCTCGACTGAACCAATCGACATTTGCCATCGGCACACCGCGATGTTGACCCTCAAGATAGGTCCGCGTGACCAGTTGCGTCAGGTTTCGGTAACCCTGCCGGTTCTGACAAAGCAGGACCATCGAAAATGGTCGTTCAATGTCATCCGTATTCATGATCCGCATGTCGACACCGATCAATGGCTTCACGCCCCTGGAAAGTGCCTTCTTGTAGAATTTAATCAGTGCGAACAGATTGCTCTGATCCGTCAGCGCGACGGCTGGCATATCCCATGCAGCGCACTGCTCCATAAGCGCCGGAATACGCACCGTGCTGTCGACGATTGAATACTCGGTATGGATGTGGAGATGAACGAACGGTTTGCTCACGGAAATTATTCTAGCCCGGTGTAAATATTATGTTGGTCGGTTAATTCTGGCTTATTGCCAGTAAAGGATGATCGGCTGCAACGCAATCAATATCAATCTGCAAATTCTCTCCAAAGTCACGTTTTGCTGCCAGCAACGGCAAGCGGGCGGAACGAGCGCCGGTGCTGCGGACAGGGCCCGAACCGACTCAGACATTCCCGGTGTTCCGACGTCCCGTAGCCCTTGTGGCGGCGGAAACCATAGGTCGGATAGATCCGGTCAAACTCTAACATCATTCGATCACGACAGACTTTGGCAACGATCGATGCTGCGCTAATTGCCGGAATCAGGCGATCACCGCCGACCACGGCAACACCCTCGATGCGGTGCCCGTCAAAGTCGAGGTTTGGCAAGCGATTGCCATCGACCGCAACGCAAGTGGGCTGCAGTCGAAGCCCGAGAATGGCGCGCCGCATTGCCAGCAGCGTTGCCTGAAGAATGTTCAGGCTGTCGACCTCTGCCGCATCAGCCCAGGCCACCGACCAGGCAAGCGCGTTGCCGGTGATTTGTTCTGCAAGTGCAACACGTCGCTGCGGCGAAAGCACCTTGGAATCTGCCAACCCGGCAATGGGTCTGTCAGCGTCGAGGATGACCGCACCGACAACGACAGGCCCCGCCAGTGGCCCGCGACCAACTTCATCAATACCGGCAACGAATCTCTCTTTAAGCGCTGGAAGTGGTTGCATCAGCAGCCTGCACTACTAACCAAACCCAGCACCGCGCTGGCCGCACGATTATCTGCGTCCAGCGCCAGCTCGCCACGCAATTCAGAAAATTTCCTGCTGATCATAGCCCGGCGCTCCGGATTATCGAGCAATTCAGTGACGGCTGTTGCCAGCGCCTGTGGAGTCGCCTCAGCCTGCAGGAATTCCGGCACCAATGGTTCCTCCGTAAGCAGGTTCGGCAGCGTGAAAAACGGCACATCGACCAGGTTGAAGGTTTTCGCGATCGCGTAGGTCAACGCTGAAAATCGATAGGCACCTACCATGGGTTTGCACAATATCGCTGTTTGCAGTGATGCGGTACCGGATGCCAGCAAAACCATGTCAGATGCTGCGATGGCGGACTGCGCATCGCCATCGGTTAGCAGGAAATAATCACTGATTCCGGCCGCATCAAGGTGGGTCAAAAACAGCTGTTTGAGACGGTCCGTCACCATCGGTGCAACGAAGCGCAGATCCGGGAAACTCTTTAGCAATTGTGCGCAGGTGTTCGCAAAAATCGGGCCCAGGCGGGAAACTTCGCTTTTGCGGCTGCCCGGGAGGACCGCCACCACCATGGGTGCATCAATGCCAAGCACCGATCGGACGGTCACCGTGTCGAGGTCAACCGGCAAGTTGTCAGCCATAGGATGACCGACGAATTCCGCCGCAACACCGTGCTCATCGTAAAACGTTTTTTCGAATGGCAACAGACACAAAACCTTGTCCACGGCCCTGTCTACCTTGCGCACACGCCTTTGCCGCCACGCCCACACCGATGGACTGACATACTGCACAGTCTTGATGCCGCGCTCACGCAGCTTGATTTCCAGGCCGAGATTGAAATCCGGCGCATCAATGCCGACAAATACGTCGGGCGGATTCTCCGACCAGCGTCGAATCAGTGTGCGACGTAATCGCAGCAGTTTCGGAATGACCTTGAGCGGCTCTATCAGGCCGAAAACGGCCAGCGTATCCGCGTCCTCCCAGACTTCACAACCAGCAGCCTGCATCATCGGGCCGGCAACCCCTTCAAAGGTGGCCTCGGGACAGCGCGCTTTGAGCGCGCTGATCAGCCCTGCACCCAGCAGATCACCTGAAGACTCGCCGGCAACCAGGCCAATTCGCATCGCTGCTACCGTAGAATGCCGCGTTCGGAATTGCGCAACGACTCGAGAAATATCTCGAGCTCCGGCTGGTCCGGGACCAACGCTTCGAGTTCCGCGATCGCAACATCGAGCTTCAGTTTTTTGCGATATACGATGCGATAGGCGTTTTTGATATTGCGAATTTGCTCCGTCGAGAACCCGCGGCGTTTCAGACCTTCACTGTTGATGCCCTTTGGTGAGGGCGGCTGACCCGCGATCATGACATAGGCCGGAACATCGCGACCACTACCCGCGTACATCCCCAAAAAACTGTGTGCGCCGACACGGCAAAACTGATGCGCACCGGAAAATCCCGCGAAAATCGCCCAGTCGCCTACCTGCACATGCCCGGCAAGTGTCGCATTATTCGCAAAAATCGTATGGCTGCCGATGTGACAATCGTGAGCGATATGCACGTACGCCATAATCCAGTTGTCGTCGCCGATTGACGTCAGTCCCTCGTCCTGCGTCGTGCCGCGGCTGATCGTCGAGAATTCACGAATCGTATTGTCATTGCCTATCTCGAGGCGAGTCGGCTCCCCGGCGTATTTCTTATCCTGGGGATCATCGCCGATCGAGCAAAATTGGTAGATGTGATTGTTCTCGCCAAGACGGGTAGGGCCATTTACCACCGCATGGCTGTCGATGCGACTGCCAGCACCTATCTCAACATTCTCACCGATAATTGAATAGGCGCCAACTTCAACATCCTCTGCCAGGACTGCAGAGTCAGCGATTATTGCTGTAGGGTGAATCTTCAACTTGTGCCTCCGGGTGTGCAGGTAACATCTGCCGCAACCGCCAGTTCGCCATCGACTTTGGCGGTACACGCATAAAACCAGATACCGCGCTTCACCTTATTAACGATAATTTCTATGATCAGCTGGTCACCAGCCGTAACAAATCGGCGAAAGCGCGCGTTGTTGACTCCCGCAAGTACAAACAGTGGTTTCGGTTCGACCTTGCCCAAGGTGACGTGCGACAAGACACCACCCGCCTGCGCCATCGCTTCTATGATCAGCACGCCAGGCATTACGGGCTTACCCGGAAAATGTCCCTGGAAGAAAGGCTCATTGATGGAAACATTTTTCACTGCTGTAATTGACTCGCCCGGTTGGCAGGCTGATATTTTATCAATGAGCAGGAATGGATAGCGATGCGGCAATGTCTCCATTATTTGCATTGCGTCCATCACTATTGATTCATTCGTCATTACGATTGGTCATCTCTATTGATCATTTTCTCCAGAACCTGAACCCGATTTACCAGGCTTTCAAGTCGCCTGAAGCGCGCTACTTTGCGTTTCCAGTCCCGGTCTTTCTCGGCGGCGAACGTGCCTGCATAATAACCGGGCTCTTTGATGTCTTTGGTTAGTGCCGACTTGCCGCTGACAATAACGTCGTCACAGATGTTCAGATGGCCGTCGATTCCTACCTGCCCACCAAACAAACAACGCTTGCCAATCGTCGTACTACCTGCCACGCCATTTTGTGCCGCCAGCGCTGTGTGCTGACCAATGCGCACGTTATGCGCAATATGCACCAGGTTATCCAGCCTGACTCCATCCGCAATAACTGTGTCGTCAAGCGCACCGCGATCTATGGTCGCGTTCGCACCTATTTCGACGTCATTGCCGATGAGCACACGGCCGACCTGCGGCACTTTCACCCAGCCGCGCTCGCTCTGCGCATTGCCGAACCCGTCCGAGCCAATTACCGCACCGGGATGGACGATACAACGCTCACCAATATCCGCATCCTGCACAATGGTGACATTGGCAAGCAGTCGCGATCCCTTGCCAATTCTGCAACGCGGCCCCACAATCACTCCCGGCCCGACGAAGACATCGTCCTCAATGATCGCATCATCATCGATCAGGGTGTGCGCCGACAATTGGACATTCGCAGCAATTGTAGCGCTGCTCGATACGACTGCAGATGCATGCGCACCGGCGACAAGATCAGCTTGTGGATGTAGCAAGCCCGCGATTCTTGCAAACACCAGGTAGGGGTCATCTGCGATCAATGCGTTAACCGGGCAGGCATCCGCATCTGCCGCCCGCACCAGCACGGCTCCGGCAGTCGTGGCAAGCAGCTGATCCCGGTACGCTTTGTTTGCGAAGAAACTCAGCGACCCGTCACTGGCGCTCGACAATGTCGCGACACGGGAAACTTTGACCTGCGGGTCGCCGATAAGCTCACAACCGAACTCCGCAGCCAGTTCCCCCAGGCGAATTGCCGATCGGGCCAATCTGGATCTCCCTTGCACGAAAAACCGGCCAAAAACAGCCGGCTCGCTTTGCTTGTTTAGCGGGTCAAAAACTAATTGCCAGCCGCCTGGAAATTCGCCTCCATTGCACGCAATACATTTTCAGTGATATTGACCGTATCGCTCATATACAGCACGCCATCACCCACAACCAGATCGTACCCGGAAGTTTGTGCGTAGTCCTGGACTTCCTTCAGGAGGGATCGCTGTAAATTACCGAGCTCTTCGTTACGGCGAAGATTCAGATCTTCACTGAACTCCGATTGCAAACGGTTTACCTCACGCTGTAATTCACGCAAGTCTTTTTCTGCGTTACGGCGTTCTGTTTCACCCATGACGTCAATGTCGCGCTGAACCTGGTCACTCTTTTCTTGGAATTCAGCTTGTTTCGTAACAATGGCTCGCTGCCGCGGCTTGAATTCTTCTTCGAGCGCCGCCATCGCCATTCTGGCCTGTGGCGCTTGTTCCATAAGCTGCGGTATATTGACTACACCAATTTTCAGTTCTTGTGCATGCGCTGACATGCTCAAAGAAAACACCAACACGATCCCTGCAATCACCTTAACCAGGTGTGGCTTTACAACATTCATATAAAATCCAATCCTTAAAACGCCTGACCAATGGAGAACTGAAATCTCTCGATCTGATCTCCGTAAAACCTGTCGTTACCCGCAACTTCGTTCAGGGGCAACGCATAACTAAATCGGAACAAACCAAGCGGCGCCAACCATTGCACGGCGAGGCCTACTGACGTCCTTAATTCATTAAACTCCGGCTTATAGGACAACGGGCTGCCCAGTTTATCGGTAAAGGCGACCTCGCCTGTATTAAAGACGTTGCCAATATCGTAGAAAATACTTGCCCGCGCCTGGCTGCTGAACTTGTCCGGAAGGGGGATTATAAGCTCTAGTTGGCTGGCAACCAACACATTGCCGCCATATGGTCTGCCGAAACTATCCCGCGGACCCAGCCAGGACTCCTTATAGCCACGAATGGATTCCGGTCCTCCGCCAAAGAACTGCTTGTATGGCGGAATTGCAGTGGTATCTCCCAACCCTTCGCCATAGCCGAGTTCCACGTTTGCCCTGAAGGTCCAGCGGCCGAAAAGTGGCACATATTTAGTGAAATTATAGCGCACCGTATAATACTCGACATCACCAAAGGGCACCGCATAGCTCAGGAATACCTGCTGCCTGGAGCCCCGGTCCGCAAAAAGCGCCCGGTTTCTGCTGTCGTAGGTCCAGCCGACGAGCAATTCGTAGGCGTGAAACTGGGTGCCAAAAAATACGCCGCCGCCGCTAACATCCGTTATGAACGGGTTGCCATTGTTAGCGACCCATTCCTGCGACTGCTGCGTACTGTTTGTGGAGGAGAGAAGTTCGGCATTGTTAAACGACAGTCCGAGACTCATTCTTTGATATTCTGTCAGCGGAATGCCGTATTCCAACGTAGCGCCATAGCTGGTCGTTGAAAAATCCGACGATGCCGACGTGAATTGGGTGATGTCACGAAAATTCACGCCCACGGTGCGGCTGACACCATTCTTTGTGATATACGGGTCCGTGTGCGACAGGGAATAAGCGGTAGAAAAGCGGCCGGTATTCGCATTCAGGGCGACCCTGTCGCCGGTTCCCAGAAAGTTTGTATGCACGATACTACCGTTGAGCATCAATTTTTGTGCGTCCGAGTAGCCGAGGCCGCCGCTGAATTGACCTGGCATTCGGTATTCGATGTCAAAATCAATATCAACCAGGTCGGGGCTGCCAGCGACAGCGTGAGAGTCAGTTTCCACCTTTTCTATATAGGGAAGACGTTGCAAACGAATTTTTGAACGATCGACAAGACGGTTCGACAGATACGCTCCCTCAGTCTGGCGCATTTCCCGCCGCAGCACTTCATCATCGACCTGATCAACGCCGTTAAAGTTAATACGTCGCACATAGACTCTGCTTGCCGGGTTGATAAAGAAAGTAACTGAAACTTCCTTTTTGTCGTGATCAAGCTCGGGAACCGGCTCGATATTGGCGTTCGCGTAGCCTTCCTCGCCCATCCGGAAACCCATAAATTCAGCGGACCGGGTTAACAGTTGCAGGTTAAATATGCTGCCGGGTTGCGCGAGCACCATGGCCTTAAGTATCTCCTCGGGCACCACCATGTCACCAACAAGCTTGATTTCCGAAATCGTGTATTTTTCGCCTTCGTGCACAGTAATCGTGACGTAGATATCTTTGCGGTTTGGCGAAATCGCTACCTGGGTGGAGTCGACCCGAAAATCAGCGTAACCACGATCCATATAAAAGGATTTTAGTGTCTCGAGATCGCCTTCCAATGATTCTTTTGCGTAGCGATCGTCCTGCCGAAACCATGACAGCCAGTTCGCAGTATCCAGCGTAAATCCGCTACGGACTTCTTCCTCCGGAAAACTGTGATTGCCGATGATGTTGACCTGGCGAATTTTCGCGCGGTCACCTTCCTTGACGTTGATGAATACGCTGACGGTATTATTCGGCCGATCCATCACGCTGGTTTCGACGGATACGGCATACTTGCCTCTGTCGTAGTACTGCTCCTTCAGGAACTGCTGAACATTGTCCAGCACCGATCGATCGAAGGTTCGTCCCCTGGCAAGCCCCACGCCGCGCAAGGACTCCATAAGGTCCTCGGTCTTGATATCTTTGTTGCCTTCAATGGTGAAGTTGTCGATAGACGGCCGTTCTTTCACAACAATAATCAGCGTGTCTTCTTCGCGGCGTATCTCAATGTCGTCAAAGAGCGCCTGATCGTATAATGCCCTGATAGCTTCCTGAATCCTGACCTGGTCAACGGAATCGCCAACATTGATTGGCAGGTAATTGAAAACCGTACCTTCCGAAATTCTCTGCAGACCCTCAACGCGCATATCACGCACGGTGAAGAGTTCCTGCGCATACCCTGAGCGCGGAACCATCAGGATCACCCACGCACACGCGCTAATACACAGTATTTTTCCGAGTGTTTGCAAAATGCGATTCATGCTTGCAGATTTCCGTAACATTGCATGGCAGCTACCCCAGGATCCGTGCAATATCATTGTAAAACGCAAAACTCATCAGCAACAGCAATGCGACGATGCCGACCTGCTGCCCGATCATTTGTGCTTGTTGCGACAACGGGCTGCCTTTGAGTCCTTCTATGACGGTGTAGACAATTTGCCCACCATCAAGCACGGGTATTGGCAGAAGATTCAACACCCCGAGGCTGATGCTGATCATCGCCAGCAACTTGAGAAACTGATTAAAACCCGCTGCGGCAGCGCTGCCGGCGTATTGTGCAATACTAATCGGCCCACTGATATTCTTGATTGACACCTCGCCGGTAATCATCCTTCCCAGCATGCGCACGGTAAACGCCGTCGACGCCCAGGTTTTCCGCACGGACTCGCCTATCGCGGTCACTGGTCCGTACTTGCGCACGTACCAGTAATCCTGTGCGGCAGAACCAATGCCAACATCCAGAAATCCTGTCGTAACGCCGTCCAGTTCACGTGAGCCAATGGTCAATTCCAGTGTTCGTGATTCTCCATTTCGCACCAGGTCAATGGACACAGGCTCGTCCGGCCGCGCTGACACGATTCTCTGCAAATCGCGGAAGTTATTGACGCTTTCACCAGCGATCGCGGTAATACGATCCTGCACAACGATGCCACCGGCATGCGCGGCGCCCTCCTCACCAACAATTTCGATAACCGCAGGGGGTTGCCAGGGCTCGAATCCCAGGCCCTCGAAAAGCACGCCGGGTTCGGTGAGTCGGCTTGCATCATCGCCGACATCGATCGTTGTCGTACGAACCCAGCCGTCTGCTCCTTCAAGCTCGAGGTCCACCTTGCCATCGCTTAACAGATCGTCAATCAACGTTACCAGGGTCGTTTCCCAGTCAGCAGCCTCTGTATCGCCGACCTTCAATATTCGGTCACCAAACTCAAGACCGGCGTCCGCCGCATAGGATGCTGGCGTGACCACACCCACTGCCGGCTTCATGGTTGGGACACCATTAATAAAGAGTATCCAGTAAGCAAGGAATGCGAACAGGAAGTTGAACAGAGGCCCGGCAAGCGAGACCGCTATTCGGCTCAGCACCGGGCGCTCATTAAATGCCCGACCCTTGTCAGCCGGATCCAGCGGCTCATCGTCGCTCTCTCGCTCACCCAGAAATTTAACGTAGCCGCCAAGCGGAATGGCTGAGATGCAGTATTCAGTCCGGTCCGCGCCGGCAACCCGCGTCCATACAGGCTTGCCAAAACCGATTGAGAAGCGCAGCACCTTCATGCCACACCAGCGACCGACGATATAATGGCCAAATTCGTGGATTGCGACCAGCACGCTGATCGCCACGATAAATGCCAGCAAACTGATGAGTGCGTCTAGCATCCTGAAGATGATTCCCTTGCAACTTTCATGCAATTAACAAGTGACCGAGCCGTCACTCTCAAGCCAGATTGTACCCCTGCCTCAAGACTCAGACTACCTGAATGAGACGCAGTTCCCGCAGAGATTAGACCCCGCAGGATGAATGCCGACTGAACCGTGGCCGTCATCATCTCAAGCCGATCCAGGCGAGCGCCAGGGCGAACAGAGGCGCAGCAGCAGTAACGCTGTCGATTCGGTCCAGCAGGCCACCATGGCCTGGAAACAGCGTGCCACTGTCTTTGACACCTGCACTGCGCTTGAACATGCTGACCGTCAAATCACCCACGACCGAGAGCATCGCAACTGCCAGGCAGAACGGCACCAGCACACTAATCTCAATCTGCAGAAAATAACTGCCCACCGCTGCCAGCAACAACACGGCACAGAGACCGCCAAGAACACCCTCCCAGGTCTTGCCGGGGCTTATTTTCGGTGCCAGCTTGACTCTGCCGAAGCGCTTGCCGACGAAATAGGCACCGATATCGGCGACCCAGACAATCAGCAGAGCAAACAGCAACAGGCCGGGCGAGCGTACGTACAGAAAGTCAAGTGCGAGCCATGCCGGCACCATGACCAGTGCACCGCAAAGCCAGGAAACCGGCTTCGTGACCGGAGTTGGATAAAAGAATATCCAGATGAGAGCAATAAACCACCAGGCCAATGCTGCCTTGAGGAGGCCATCGGTCAATGCCGCATTTGGCAGGTTGAATGCCAGTACGCCGATCAGCACGGCGATAAAGGCGACATAGGTAAGGCGCAACGCCGGCGGTTGATTAACGAACAGAAATCCGGCCCATTCCCAGGCGGCGGCCAGGATAAGAATCCCGATAAAGCTTCTTGCGGCCGTCACAGGCAACACAAATAACACGATACCGAGTACAACCAGTGCGACGAGTGCCGACAAAATTCGCTTCTTCAGCATCTCAGGCAGCCCCAACCTGTTCGCTGGTATGGCCATAGCGGCGCTGTCGGGAACTGAAATAGGACAATGCATCATCAAAATGCTGTTCAGAGAAATCCGGCCAGAGACAATCGCAAAACCACAATTCCGCGTAAGCAAGATTCCATAACAGGAAATTGCTGATACGTTTCTCGCCACCCGTCCTGATCAATAAATCGGGATCGGGCTTGCCGGCAAGCGCCAGCTCCGCGGCCAGGCACTCGTCATCGATGTCGGCCGGAGCCAATTCGCTGGCTGCAACCCTGACAGCAAGTTTTTTGCTGGCTGTCACAATATCCCAACGACCGCCATAGGCAACCGCAATGATAAGGTTCAGGCCTGAATTATCTTTGGTCTGTTCTTCCGCCGCTGTGATTTTTCGCACCAGTCCCTGTTGCAGTAGGTCACGTTCGCCGATAAAAGAAAGTCTTACATTGTTACGATGCAGGTCATGGACCTCTCGTTGCAAAGCTTCAAGAAAAAGAGTCATCAGGCGACTGACCTCTTCCTTCGGCCGACGCCAGTTCTCGCTGCTGAAGGCGAACAGCGTCAAATAGGAGACCCCTCGCTTTGCGGCGACTTCGACAATCTTCCGTACCGATTTCACACCGGAACGATGCCCGGCATGCCGTGGCAATGCCCGCGCCTTTGCCCAACGGCCGTTGCCATCCATGATTACCGCAATATGAACAGGCACCACAGGTTGTGACGCTGCAACAGATTCTGTATGTGAGTCATCCACTGTCTGCATTGACTGACTCAGATTTCCATCAACTCGCTTTCTTTCGTCGCGAGTACTTCATCAATCAGTGCAATATGTTTATCGGTAATGAGTTGCACTTCATCGTGAGCCCGATGTTCTTCATCCTCCCCGATCATTTTTTCTTTCAGGAGATCCTTGATATCCGATAGTGCATCGCGACGAATGTTGCGAATCGCAATGCGCCCGCCTTCAGCTTCGTGACGAACGAGCTTGATCATGTCCTTGCGACGTTCCTCGGTGAGCGGCGGCAATGGCACTCTGATGACAGTTCCGGCAGTGACCGGGTTGAGGCCAAGACCTGAACTCATGATGGCTTTCTCAATCGCCTGCACCATGTTTTTTTCCCATGGCGAGACGGCCAGCGTCCGCGAGTCGTCGACGTTAACGTTCGCGACCTGGTTCAGGGGCACCTGGCTGCCATAATATTCGACGGTAATATGATCGAGCAGGCTGGTATGCGCGCGGCCGGTTCGAAGTTTCACCAACGACTGCTGTAGCGACGAAATACTCTTGTCCATTCGTTCGCTGGCATCTTTTTTGATTTCGTTAATCACGCTAGAAGTCCTCTCGTCGTGTTACCCACGGCCGTTGGTTCAGGCAGTGACCAACGTGCCAACATCTGCATCCGTCATCGCGCGCACCAGCGTGTCTTTTTCTGCCATGCTGAAAATACGCAATGGCAAATTATTGTCGCGACACATGACAATGGCAGTCGCATCCATAACATTCAGCTTATCAACCAGCACTTTGTCAAACGACACCGTATCGAACAAGGAAGCTTCTGAATTGAGCAGTGGATCTGAATCATAGACACCGCTCACCTTGGTCGCTTTCAGTAATACATCCGCACCAATCTCGATCGCACGCAAGCTCGCAGCGGTGTCGGTGGTGAAAAACGGGTTACCTGTACCCGCAGCCAGAATGACAATACGGCCTTTCTCCAGGTGCCTGACGGCGCGCCGCCGGATGTAGTCCTCACACACCTCGTGGATCTGGATCGCAGACATGACCCGGGCATAGACATGCAAAGATTCGAGCGCGTCCTGAATAGCCAGCGCATTCATGACGGTAGCCAGCATGCCCATGTAGTCACCGGTGACCCGGTCCATTCCGGTTCGGGCGAGCCCGGCTCCGCGAAAAATATTGCCGCCACCAATTACGATAGCTACTTCGATGCCAAGCTTTTGTACGGCGGCTATTTCAGAAGCGATCCGTTGTATTACGTCGGGCTCGATGCCGTAATCCAGTTCACCCATTAACGCCTCGCCACTGAGTTTCAGTAACACACGACGGTACAGAACCGGAGCTTTGCTCATATTGCTTCCCTTTACCTGGCAAATCAAAATCTTGATCGTGCCTGCACTGACAAACTATTCGGACTTGGACTCACTAATTTGCTGCATGACTTCTTCCGCAAAATTCTCTTCTTTCTTTTCGATACCTTCACCAACTTCGTAACGAACAAAGCCTGTAACGCTGGCATCTGCGTCTTTGAGCAATTTGGCGACCGTCACATCCGGATCTTTGACGAACGGCTGTCCGAGTAACGTGACTTCCCTGAGAAACTTGGCCACACGACCGGTTACCATTTTTTCGACGATCTCAGGCGGTTTGCCTGATTCAGCAGCCTGCTCGGAAAAAATTCGTCGTTCGCGCTCCAGCGTTTCGGCTGGCACGCCTTGCTCGTCAATGCAAACGGGATTGGTAGCTGCTATATGAATCGCAATATCTCGGGCAATTTCGGCGTTGCCACCCTGCAATGAAACAATAGCGGCAATTCTGGCGCCATGTGTATAGCTACCCAGATGATCAACTGCCTGCAGGCGCGCAAACCGTCGTAGCGAAATATTCTCGCCGACTTTTGCCACCAGCTCCGTTCGTGCCGCTTCGACCGTACGACCGTCCCCCAGAGCTTCTGCGTTCAAACCCGCAACATCGCTGACATCACCCGCCAATGCAGCAGCCGCAACAGCCTGTGCAAATTCAATAAAATTATCATCCTTTGCTACAAAATCCGTCTCTGAATTAATTTCAGTAATGGCGGCATTTTTGCCATCTGCGGCTACCACCACAAGACCATCCGCAGCGATCCGCCCGGATTTCTTGTCCGCCTTCGCCTGCCCCGATTTGCGCAGCAGTTCGACTGCCTCGTCGATACCGCCACCGGTCTCTACCAAGGCTCTCTTGCACTCCATCATGCCAGCGCCAGTGCGCTCGCGGAGTTCTTTAACCACTGATGCGCTTATTGACATCACTCACATCCTCTGTAGGAAGTTTCTCCCGGGTAAAACGAACTACGCCAGGCAATCGACCTCACGCCTCTTTCTTTGCCGCGGTTTTCTTGGCTGTTTTCTTGGTGGCGGATTTTTTGGTCGCAGTTTTTTTCGCGGCAGCCTTTTTTGCTGCCGGTTTTTTACTGGCCGCTTTCTTGGCTACCTTCCTGGCTGCCGGTTTCTCTTGTGCTGCAGCGTCATCTTTCTTGTCCGCAATTTTTTCCTCGGCGACCGTCTCCGCAGGCGTCGATTCAGTTGTATCTGCTACCTCAGTCTCTGCGGTCTTTTTCGCAGGCGTCGCTTCAGCTGTATCTGCTACCTCAGTCTCTGCGGTCTTTTTCGCAGGCGTCGCTTCAGCTGTATCTGCTACCTCAGTCTCTGCAGTCT
>SMVA01137907.1_pt1 | contig 26129 bp, 22 predicted proteins | sample 2456451 | NCBI WGS metagenome assembly SMVA01 (sample SAMN11095933, study PRJNA526329) | marine sediment metagenome | biome: Marine sediment; feature: Surficial sediment; material: Deep marine sediment; isolation source: Hadal surficial sediment | place: Pacific Ocean | collected 2014-05 | depth... | reverse complement strand
TTCCCCACCAAAAATATACGGCTTCACGATTTGATTCTCCTTCATCAAGAAAAAGAAAACTAGATTGATCTATAAAATCATAATATCTATCATTAGGTAATTTATCTGTAGAAACACCCGCCAAACGTAAACTTGTGCCAAATAAATCCATCAAATCAAAAACATCATCACTTTGACGCCCTGGAGTAATCATTCCTTTCCAATAGGCTATTCCTGGGACTCTAACGCCTCCTTCAAAGGTTGTTCCTTTTGCACCTCTAAATGGTGTATAACCACCATCTGGCCAAGCATCCATTTGCGGGCCATTATCTGACGTAATAAATACAAAAGTATTTTCTAAAATGCCTGCTTTATCCAATGCTGCGATAATATTTCCAATATGCATATCTACTTCGGCTACGGCATTTTTATATTGATATTTTGCTTTACTCAATCCTCTATAATCGGGATTGTCTTCATTGTCTGCATGAACTTTTAAAAAGGCGTGCTCTAAAAAAAAAGGCTTATCTGATTTTGCTAATTCTGCAATTTTTGCAATTGTAAAGTCAGTTAACACTTGATCTACACGTCCCATATCATCTAATGATTCTATTTCACTTACCTCTTTGGTTTTTCCTCCTTTAAAACCGTGAATTAAATGCGTATTAGTTTTAATCTCATTAAAGGTATTCATATAATCAGGATTCATTGTTAAATCTGGATACCGATGCCAATCAACTCCTTGAGAAATTTCTTTTGGAGCGGAATAGTATCCATAAAATTCATCAAACCCAATATCTTGTGGACGCATTCCTTCTATTTCACCCACATGCCACTTACCGGTTAGTAAGGTATAATACCCAGCTTTACTTAAAAGCGTTGGTAAACTTGTTTCATCTTCCCAAGGGTTTGCAGTAATTACATCACCGGATAATATTGGACGTGTTAAACCAGATCGCACAGGTAAACGTCCTGTTAAAATTGCTGCGCGAGTTGGCGTACAAGTTTGTTGAGAGTATGCTGATGTTAATCTTAATCCTTCTGCAGCAAATTTATCCATATTTGGTGTTGCAGCACCAATAGCGGCGCCACCACCATAACAACCAGGATCACCATAACCCATATCATCCACAATTAACCAAAGAATGTTTGGCCTTTTTCCAGTTTTCTTTTTAAGGTCGGCTAACTTTTTCGAAACTGTAGCATCTTGCTCTGGATGTGGAATTGCTGGTTCAAAGTTTTCTGATGTTCTTACTGAACGATCAAATTTTTGTGCTTGTAGGCTTTGATTATTGATCAATAAAAAAGTAATGAATAGAATGGATGTGAATAGCTTTTTCTTCATAATAGATTATTAATTTGATGATGTTTTTAATTTTTTCATATTTACATAACTGAACTGAACAGTAATTTTAAACATATTCGCTTCAACATTGGAAGGATTAGTAAATACATCTCCATAAGATAAGTGCATTGCTAAAGGAGGAATAATTTGGTATCCAATGGTTGCTCCTCCGGCTAAAGCATTTATTTGGTTATCTTGTTTTACGCCATCGGCTTTTAACTCACCACCGTATTGGTAACGTAGATCTAAACTTGCCCATAATTTATCTGTAAAATTATGACTCAAATGATTTTCTAAACTAAATAAAGGAAGTTGTTCTGTCTTATTTGCCATGGTTATAGTAGTTGGGTCTGTATTTGCTGTATATAAATGAATCGCTGGATAGACTTCTAACCAAGTAGTTCTTTTTGGATTTTTCTTACTTAAATAAATATTCATGGGTACTCCTAATTCAAAAGTAAAACGATTACTACCAAGATTCAAGGCTTCATTTTTATCATAAGAACCTGGATACCACAGTCGTGTGTAGCCCGACATTGAAAATGTTTTGTGTTTGTAGGATGAGTATTCTATCACATTTAATGCAAGTTGATTTACTAAACCAATTTTAAAACCAATAAATCCATCCGAAAAACCGCCAGAATTTATAGAAATAGATGTTGGGATTTGAGTATCTGAATCGGGAATTAATAAAGTGCCAGTTACATTTCCAGGTATTGCACTTGCCATTATTTGAGCAAACTGGCCTGCAATTCCGAAATTGTGAATGAAGGTGATAGGAAAAGCATTGATATGTACATCAGCACCATTTACTAATATGTTTGCAGGCGTAATATTTTGATTCAAACTTATCCATTTTGGAATTACACCAGTAACACCAGTTGGACCCCATAAAATCATACGTGCCCCATCGCCTTGTGCAGAAGAAAATTGAAAAGTTAGGAGTGTTATAAGAATTAATAGTAATTGTTTTTTCATTTGTAAATTATTTTGTTGCTGCAAACATAGCATTGATATTAAGTCGAATGGTAAAATCACCTTGATTTGGGCCGCTAACTACATATTCTGGACCAATAAACATGGACAAATTTTTAGCAAATGCCCTCCCAACATTAAAGCCAATGGGGATATTATAGGAATCGTTTTCCCAATCAAATACCATAATAGGAGAGAAGTTTGCGAAATAGCCTTTTTTAAATATTCTGGTTACTATGGGTTGAAACAGCATTCGATTCACGTCTTGGCGGTCAGAATCTCCAGCAAATGAGTTAAATTGTTGCGCCAGCACTCCAAATGTCCAGCCTTTCTTTTTCTTATAAAGAATTGTTGCTACGGGGCCTGCACTCCATTTGCCAGAACCGAGAGCGTCAGAACTTGCAGTAGGCAATATAATTGCGGGTCCTATCCCCATAATTCCCCAACTTTTTTTGAAGGCAATAACATCTATGAAAACAAAATCGGTTAGACCAGTTGCATCACCGTTATTATTTGGAAATGTTTGGCTTCCTATGGGTGCTTCTAATCTGTAAATAGTGTATATTTTCGAGGGATCTTTACTTTTTATAAATGGCAAGCCTATTGTTTTTGAAGGCTGCATGATACGGCTTATCAAAACAAATTGATCTCCACCATTATCCTTAAAAGTATAATTAGGTTGAAATTGTAATTTGGTAACAAAGGCTAATGGATTGGTAGCGTCATCTGCTGCTTTTGAAGCTTCGGTATGTTTATCATCTTTTTGGGCAATTACTGAAAACGAAAGAAAGAATAATACTATAAAAAATGATGTTTTCATAAAACTCAATTGATGTATTTTCTAATATAAAATATCTCCAACTTTTAATTAATTGTTGGAGATATTTTGGACTTGTACATTTAAATTTTTATTTCGTTGGCTTTAAAGGATATTTCTTCATCAATTTTTTAATCTTTTTTGGAATAGATTTCTCTCTTTTTTCCGGTTTTTCTTTGATGACCGAGGTAATTATTCCTTCCCATAATAGCTTTTTAGAAGATTTTTCATACATATCAACAACAAAGGTACCTTGGTTATAATCACTTTCACTGTAAGTAGTTGTTGATGATCCCATACCCATGCCTCCATAACCCATTCCCCAACCACGGTGGACACCATAACCCATTCCACCGGTATAATTGGTATAGGCTGTTGTACTTGTTTTTTTATCAATTACTATATAAAGAGTAATATCAACGTCACCACCTTTTTCTGTATGCTGCATATCTCTTGCAGCAAATTCATTGGACAAAGCATCCAATATTCGTTTTTTATCAAAATCATTTAAGATTTTATCACTGTCTTTTTCCCAACCTGCAAAAGAATAAGTTTTAATTTTTGAGAAATCAGTTTCCTTGTCATAATCGCTTTTAACTTGCGCATTTATATTAGCTGTTAATAAAACAGTTAATATGAATAATCCAATTGTTTTCATAATACTATAATTTATTGGTTAAGTTTTTAAATTTATTCAACACTCTCCATTTGAACTAACTGATACATGTCTTTTCCGTTTTGGGAAAAAGGAAGGAAATAGGTTTCATGATATACAACATATTTATATCCTTCAATTTCCAGTTCTTCACCACCTTCAGGAATATTAGTAACAACGGCATTATCTGGAGCTACAATAACTTTCCATAAATTAACATTTATAAGTTTTTTTATTCCTTACTCGTTTCATAATTCTAGAAAGTGAAACCGGAGTCATTCCTAGAAAATTAGCAATATGTTTTGAGTAGGCAGATCTTAAAAATAAAGGATCTAACTTTGTTAATTTTAAATATCGTTCTTCATTGGTTAGAGTTATCAATGAATCAACACGATAGGTTAACCTTACAATGGTCTCTTTTAAAACTGTTAAATATAGCCTTAAAATGATTGGATTTTTATAAGCTAAGGATTCAAATTCTTTAAAATCAAACACCAAAAGTTTTGTTTTACCAATGGTTTCAAAGGTATATTTTTGTGGTTTGTTTTTAAATAACCCTACAGCATCAGCAATAAATACACCCTCTGATCTCAAAAGGACATTTTTTTCAATTCCATTTTCATTAATGATATAGCCTCTTAAAGAGCCCTTTAAAATGAGATATACTTTTTTTGAATGTTGGCCACTTTTTGAAATAATTTCCTTGTTTTGTTTTATAGAATAAGTAGATATTTTAATAAGGCTATCTATTCCACTAATAGGTAAATTAGGTAGGAGTTTTTTTAATATGCACTTTATTTCGTTCTTTTTCAGTTCCATAGTGAGGGTAGATGATTCTCAAAAATAAAGAAATTGAAATAAATAAACTAATTAACGTGAATTAAAATACAATTAGGATTATTTTTGTGCTAAGAAATAACCCATTATAATATATGAAATTAGTTTTTGCCACCAATAATAGAAACAAAGTTAAAGAGATTAAAGCTTTATTACCAGATCATATTGAAATAGTAAGTTTGAAGGACATTGGATGTACCGAAGAAATTTTGGAGACAGAAAACACCTTGGAAGGTAATGCTAAATTAAAGGCTGATTATATTTATAAAAACTATGGTTTTAATTGTTTTGCAGATGATACTGGTTTGGAAGTAGAAGCACTCAATGGTGATCCCGGTGTGTATTCCGCTCGATTTGCCGGCGAGAATGCAAGCTCTGAAGACAATATTAAAAAGTTGCTATTTAAACTTAAAAATATTAAAAAAAGAAAGGCAAAATTTAAAACCATAATTGCTTTAAACATAGGTGATAAACAGTATTTATTTGAAGGTATTTGTAGAGGGGAAATTTTAAAATCTGAACAAGGCAATATGGGTTTTGGTTATGACCCGATTTTCAAGCCTGCAGGTTTTGAAAAGTCTTTTGCAGTAATGAGTTTGGAAGAAAAAGGGTTGATATCACATAGAGGAAAGGCGATAATAAAACTTGTTGATTTTTTAAAAGAAAAATAATCAGAAAAGGTTTATTTGGCCATCTTCATTGCTTTTAGGTTCTTTCTGGTCCGAATCAGCATCTTTAGATGGCTTATTTTCAATGATTTGTTCGTCAACTAATTCAACCTCATTTATTTCAGGTTCTTCATAGGGAAGAGATTCCAATAAATTAATTTGTTTTATTTTATCCGTAGTTAATTGATTCCCTAGCGTTTTTATTCCCTTGACGGAAATAAATTCGGAAAAATTCAAATTGATTGATTCCAAACTTCTTTTGGAAAACACAATCTCTGCCATAGGACTATAATCTGTAGCCACAATTTGTAATTGCGATTTGGGATGATCGGAAATAAATTTTTCTTCTTTATTCGGATTTTCAATCATGAATCTTTTTACATAATATCTGCCTTTTTCTCCATCAAAATATACAATTGAAATTGGTTTGTTGGGAATCCATTTTTCTAAAATGATCATATCTTGATCAAAATGGATGTTTAAATTTGGAATAACGGTTTTTATGTTTCCTTTCTGGTTGATTATTAACAGTCTGTCTTCTGGCGTAAACTCTCCCAATAAATCACCTCGGGCGTCAACATTTAATCGATATACAGTATCATCAAACCATATTTTACGTGGTTTTAGAGTAGAAACTCCTTTCTCTTTCCATTCAATTTTTCGTACCGTATATTTTGTCACCGTATTTCCACGGCTTGACCTTCCTTTTACAGCTAAATCCGCAAAGTCAATATCCCACTTTAATTTTTTGATACTCCCAACGGATCGGAGAAGAATAGAAATGATTTCTGCTTCACCATTAGGATTTGCTGAAAAGTATAATACTTTAGAATTTTTATTTCCAGCGGTGAGGTCATATTCTTTATCACGTGTTACTCCGGCAACAGAAAAACGTTTCATAAAAGTAGTCCCTCCCTTACCGTCCACATAAATCATATTATATATGGTACGATTATCTTTCTTTTTAAATACGGCAATATGAATGATATTTTTACCTACAAAAGTTTTACTATCTACTTTAGTTATGATCATTTTGCCATCAGACCGGAAAACAATCAAATCGTCTATGTCAGAACAATCACTTACATATTCATCTTTTTTAAGAGAAGTTCCAACAAAACCTTCTTCACGATTTACAAATAGTTTCGCATTTCGCATGACTACTTTGGTTGCAACAATATCTTCAAAGATTCTAATCTCGGTTTTTCTTTCTTTCCCTTTGCCGTATTTGGTTTTTAGATCTTTAAAATATGCAATAGCAAAATCAATAATATGTTCTAAATGATTTTTTACTTCTGCTATCTTTTCTTCCAAACTTTCAAGATGTTGCTTAGCTTTATCAATATCAAATTTTGATATTTTTTTAATTCTTATTTCTGTTAATCGGGTAATATCTTCTTCTGAAACAGCTCTTTTTAAATGTTTGATATGTGGTTGTAAACCTTTGTCTATTGCCGAAATAACACCTTCCCACGTTTCTTCTTCTTCAATATTCCGATAGATTCTGTTTTCAATAAAAACCCTTTCCAAAGAAGAAAAATGCCATTGTTCTTGCAGTTCTTTTAACTGAATTTCTAGTTCTTTTCTTAATAAATCAACAGTATGGTTGGTTGACTTTTTTAGTATTTCAGAAACTCCAATAAAAATCGGTTTATTTTTTTCAATTACACAGCATAAAGGAGAAATGGATACCTCGCAATTGGTAAAGGCGTATAATGCATCAATCGTTTTGTCTGGAGAAATTCCGCTATGCAGATAAATTAATATTTCTACGTTTTTGGCTGTATTATCTTCAATTTTCTTGATTTTAATTTTACCTTTTTCATTGGCTTTTAAAATCGATTCAATTATTGATGATGTAGTGTTCCCAAAGGGTACTTCGCTAATTATTAATGTGGTTTTATCTTGCTGGGCAATTTTTGCTCTAACTCTTACTTTTCCACCTCTTATTCCATCATTATAGTTGGAAACGTCTGCAATTCCACCGGTTAAAAAATCTGGAATTAAAGTGAAACTTTTTCCTTTTAAGATTTTTATGGAAGCATCAATCAATTCATTAAAGTTATGCGGTATAATTTTGGTAGATAACCCTACGGCAATTCCTTCTGCTCCTTGAGCTAGAAGTAATGGAAATTTTACAGGTAAATCAACAGGTTCTTTTCTTCTTCCGTCATACGATGCTTGCCATTCGGTAGTTTTCGGGTTAAAGACAACAGATAGTGCAAATTTTGATAGTCTGGCTTCAATATATCGAGAAGCTGCAGCTCTATCTCCTGTGAGGATATTCCCCCAGTTACCTTGCATATCGATCAACAGCTCTTTTTGACCCAATTGCACCATTGCATCGGCTATACTTGCATCGCCATGCGGGTGGTATTGCATGGTATGACCAACAAGGTTGGCAACTTTATTATAGCGGCCATCATCTAAGTCTTTCATTGACTGCATTATCCTGCGCTGAACCGGTTTAAATCCATCATCAATCGCTGGTACGGCACGTTCCAAAATTACGTAGGATGCATAGTCCAAAAACCAATCCTTGAACATACCATCAATCTTGGTAATGGTGTCTTGGGCAGAATCAGTTTGATTGTTTATTTCTTCGTTTATGTTTTCGTTTTCTTCTTGCATTATCCGTCTTAATCCTTTCTTTTGGAAAGGAAATCAATGTATTTTTACCTTTATAATTCCTCAATCAAATCCAATTCAACTTTTAAATTGTTTATAATAAATTTTTGTCTTTCGGGGGTATTTTTACCCATATAAAATTCCAGTAGTTTATCAATTGACATTTCTTTATTCATCATAACGGGATCCAACCGAATGTCTTTGCCAATAAAGTGAATAAATTCATCGGGTGAAATTTCCCCCAATCCTTTAAATCGAGTGATTTCTGCTTTACCTTTTAACTTTTTAATGGCTTTTTTCTTTTCGATTTCAGAATAACAATAAAAAGTTTCTCTTTTGTCTCTTACTCTGAATAAAGGTGTTTCTAGTATATATAAATGCCCCTCCTTTATAACTTCCGGGAAAAATTGCAGAAAGAAAGTGATCAACAATAACCTGATATGCATCCCATCTACATCAGCATCCGTTGCAATTACAATATTGTTATATCGCAAATTTTCGATGCCATCTTCTATATTTAAAGCAGCTTGTAATAAATTGAATTCTTCATTTTCATAAACAATTTTTTTGCTTAATCCGTACGAGTTCAATGGCTTTCCTTTTAAGCTAAAAACGGCTTGGGTATTTACATTTCTTGATTTTGTTATCGAGCCACTTGCAGAATCACCTTCGGTAATGAACAAGGAACTTTCCAAACGATTGTCTTTTTTCATATCGCCCAAATGAACACGGCAATCTCTTAATTTTTTATTGTGTAAACTCGCTTTTTTTGCTCGTTCTCGAGCAATTTTCCTTATTCCTGATAATTCTTTACGTTCTTTTTCTGCTTGTAGAATTTTCCGCTGAATATGTTCTGCTACTTCCGGGTTACGATGTAAAAAATTATCAAATCTTCTTTTAACAAAATCAATGATAAAAGTACGAACAGTAGGCAAACCACCGCCCATTTCCATAGAACCTAATTTAGTTTTCGTTTGACTTTCAAATATAGGCTCCATCACTTTGATACTTATTGCTGTAACAATGGATTTTCGAATGTCGGATGCATCATAATTTTTGCCGAAAAAATCACGAATAGTTTTTACAATAGCTTCCCTGTACGCATTTTGATGTGTACCACCTTGCGTGGTATGTTGTCCGTTTACAAAGGAATGAAATTCTTCACTGTACTGCGATTTACTATAGGTTAAGGCAATTTCAATATCTTCTTCCAGTAAATGAATAATTGGGAAAAGTTTGGAGTCTTCCGCAATATTTTCTTCCAGCAAATCTTTCAATCCATTTTCCGAGGAATATTTCTCACCATTAAAAATTATGGTTAATCCTGTGTTTAGATACACATAATTTTTAATCATTTTTACCACATATTCATTTCTAAACTTAAAATGTGAAAAAATATCCTGATCCGGTACAAAGGTCACTTTGGTGCCTTTTCTTGATCCGGAATCTTCTATCTGCATATCATTTATTAAGTTACCTTTTTCAAATTCGGCTACTTTTGTTTGATTATCTCTTATGGATTGCACCCTGAAAAAAGATGACAGGGCATTTACTGCCTTAGTTCCAACACCATTTAATCCAACCGCTTTTTTAAAGGCCTTTGAGTCGTATTTACCACCGGTATTCATTTTAGAAACCACGTCAACAACTTTTCCAAGCGGAATTCCCCTTCCATAATCTCGAATGATAACTCGATTTTCTTTTACAGAAATTTCAATAGTTTTACCAGCTCCCATAATATATTCATCGATAGAATTGTCAAGAACCTCTTTGATTAGAATGTAAATTCCATCATCTGCAGCCGACCCATCTCCCAATTTACCAATATACATTCCAGGACGCATTCGGATATGTTCTTTCCAATCTAAAGAACGAATATTATCTTCGGTATACGCATTTTGATCTGCCATCAAATTTATTTGGATTATATAGCGATGCTAAAGTAACAATTAAGCGGAAAAAATAAAAAATAACAAGCTAAATTTATTAACAGCTTATTAATATAAAGTTTCTGCCAGGAATTTATTGGAAAGTTAAAAGGTAAAAGTTAGAAGTTAAAAGGTAAAAGTAGTAGAAGACAGAAGACAGAAGACGGGAGACAAAAGTTAAAACCTGTTACTATCTACATGATTTGCGAGAAAAATGTATAAACTTATCAATACTAATCAGGGAATTCAAGTTAAAAGTTAAAAGTTAAAAGGTAAAAGGTAAAAGTAGTAGAAGACAGAAGACAGAAGACTGGAGGCAAAAGTTAAAATCTGTAATTATCTGTGTGATCTTCGAGAAAAACCGGTAATAATTGGTCAATATTAATCAGGGATGTTCAAGTTAAAAGTAAAAAGGTAAAAGTAGTAGAAGACAGAAGACTGGAGACAAAAGACGGGAGACAAAAGTTAAAATCTGCAATTATCAGCGTGAACTGTGAGAAAAACTAATAAATGAAACCTCAGGCTTAACATTTTTTAAATATTTTGAGACTATTATCTAAAAAGTTCAGTCAATAAAATAATAGTTATGTCAAAATAAAATATAACACCGGAGCATAATCAACTCAGAAGAAAATGTATATGGAGAATAAAGATTGAGTTTATATTATTTTGTTATTTTTACCATACAAATAATCAATTATGATAAAGAAACAGATTCCCAATATTTTCACCTTATTAAATTTACTATCGGGAATATTAGCGGTATTAATGGCCGTAACCGACAGGCTTGTTGAAGCATCTTTTTTAGTTTTTTTAGGGATCTTTTTCGATTTTTTTGACGGATTCTTTGCAAGAAAATTTCATGTTGAAGGAGATTTTGGTAAACAATTGGATTCACTTGCAGATATGGTAACTTCAGGGCTGGTTCCCGGAATTATTATGTTTCAGTTAATTTTGTATGCATCGAAAGGAAAATATTTCATGCAAATATCGAGTGAAATTGGTAATTGGGAGGGGTATGCGCAGACCTATTTTTACTTTATTCCAATGATTGGTTTAATAATACCTCTGGCATCGGCATATCGATTGGCAAAATTTAATATTGATGAACGACAGTCAAGCTCATTTATAGGGTTACCTACGCCAGCACTGAGCTTATTTGTTGTTTCCCTGCCATTGATAATTCACTATTCAAATAATCCTTTTATTATAGAACTGATAAATAATATATATGTATTGATATCAATCACTATTTTGGGAAGTTATTTGTTAAACACTGAGTTGGCATTATTTTCATTAAAATTTAAAAACTATTCTTGGAAGGAAAATAAAACTAAATTCGTTTTTTTGGTTATATCAATTTTACTGCTAATATTTTTGAAAATTGTTGCGATTCCATTGTTAATAATTTTATATATAATTCTTTCGATAATTGAAAATATGACTAAAAAAAACAAGACTATTTAATTTGGTAAATAGTCTTGATTACAATTATTTATATCCTGTTAATTAACTTTTAGGTTTAAAGGTGAAATGTTGGCCACCTAAAGATGCTTCAAACATTAATCCGCCAATTGCCTGGGTAAATACTGCTACACCATCCTTATAAGCAATATCAATTGAAACACCTTTTTTAAGAGCTATTGCCGAAGCTTGTCCATCAAATTTTAACCTGCCATTTGTAAAATGGTCAAAGGATTCTTTATTTTCGAAAAATATAATTTCACTGTATTGTTGCCCTCCTGCTTGCAATCCGATGGTAGCTTGCTTAAGGCCGGATTCACCAACAGCGGTTTTATTTTTATAAACCATTCCTTTAGCTCCGGCTCCACCAATAATTAATCCTGCTTTGGTTACTTTTGGGAATACAACATAGCCATAAGCTTTATCTGCAAACGTCTGAAGTTTAGGAGTTGATTCTGTCATTTTTTTCAATGTCTCATCAGATTCCTTTGAGAGTTCCGCGTTCCAGCCTCCAACCTGAGCACTTACTGTATATGATAAAGAAAGGCTTAAAAACAGTACAATTAAATCTGATTTTTTAAAATGTATAAAATTCATAAGAGTTATTTAAAATGTTATTGATTGATTTCTTAATGTAAAATTAAAAAAAATTAGTTTATAATTTTCAATTGAATGAAAATAATTTACTCCATCATACAATTTTTTAAGTGTTTCAAGGTTATGTAGGTTGTTATATTAATTATGATATAAATCCTCTCCCTGTTTTTATCATTGAATAATTTATAAAATTTATACTTAAATTATATTTGTTATGAAAGCAGAAATACAAAAATATCTTTTTTTACTTCTATTTTTTGTCACCTTATTTTCTTATTCGCAAACGACTGTTCCTTTTATAAAAAGATATGAAACTCAAGGTATAAATGGAGATTTAACTATTGTTGGCAATTCAAGTTTGGGTGAAAATGCAACTTTACCTTATAATGGCAATACTCAAAATAACTTTATTGACATGGTTTATATCGATGTTGATAATGATGCATCAACATTCAATTCCAGTGTTGCAGAATTTTCCACAAACTCTTGTAATAGAGTTGTATATGCCGGATTATATTGGGGAGCTATGCGAGTTCCGACAGTTTCCACACCTGATCAAATAAAGTTTAAGGTACCGGGAAGTGGGTATCTAGATATAACGGCGGATACATCAATAGATAGAATGTACTATAAAGATGTAACCAGTTTATTAACAACAAACTCTAATCCATCGGGTAATTATTCCGTGGCCAACATAAGTACTCGGGAAGGAATTAACAATTCTGCCGGTTGGTCCCTGGTCATTGTATATGAAGACATAACAGAATCACGTAAATATATTTCTACTTTTGACGGTTTTTCCGCTGTTAGAAATTCACCAAATAATGTAGTGGATTTTTCGTATTCAGGTTTTGTAACTCCACCCGCCGGACCTGTTGAGGGTAGGATTGGTGTTGGGGCATTGGAAGGTGATTTAGGATGGACAGGAGATCAGATGTTATTTAAAGCAGATGCTAGTGCATCTTTTACCGCATTATATGATGCGGAAAACCCCGCAGACAATTTCTTCAACAGCAAAATAACCAAAGATGGTGCCCATGTTACCAATCGTAATGTTAATAGTACAAATACATTGGGTTGGGATCAAAAATTATTGAATTTAACCGATTTGAATCCGGGTAATATTCTTATCGGAAATAATGAAACCGGAGCAACCGTAAGGGTTACAAATTCTGACGGTGGTGATCATATATACACATATCTTAATACGTTTGCCGTGAATATAATCGAACCGGTATTGGAAGTTCTAACCAGTGTTGAAGATACATCGGGCAATCAAATTACCCATGCCTCACCAGTACCACTCGGTGCAACAGTTTGGTATAACATTAATTTTCAGAATGTTGGTACAGATAATGCTGAAAATACTTATATATTAAATATACTACCTTTTAATATAACGCTTGATGAAAGCAGTATTTCTCTTCCTGCAGGTGTTACCTATAGCTTTAACGCTGCAATCCGTGAATTGCGTTTTGATATTGATGCTTCCTTGGTTGAAAGAGGTACTCTGTCTACCTCACATGATATTCGTTACCAGGTTACGGCATCAGATCAATGTTTTGATTATTCCGATGCCTGTACAAATCTTTTAGAAAATAGTATTACGTCATATTATGATGGTGAAACTTCAGGCCAAAATATTTCTGGCCAGCCGGGATATAATGGTATCAGCGGTTGTGGATTAGGAAATATAGGTTCTATGGACCTTTTTGTTGATACAAGTTCTTGTTCATTTGATTCAGAATTGTTTTTTTGTAATAATACTTTATCTTTTGAAGGGGATGATGGTTATGATACTTATATATGGACTGATGAAGCAGGAAATGTAATTAGTAATACAAAAGAAGTAACTGTATCTGGTTCAGGGGTTTATACCGCAACACAAAGAAGAACAGGTTGTACAGAAACTATTAGAATTGTTACTGTTCTTGGATTGGACGTTACCGTAACTCCTGTTCAGGCTTTATGTAAAGACAGTAATGGAAGTGTTGAGATAACAATTAATGAAGACTCAGATTCATATTCTTTTGAACTTTATCAAAATGGAAACTTAATGGCTTCCGAAAACAATACTACTTCAAAAACGCACACTTTTTCTAATCTACCTATTGGGAATTACAGTGTAAAGTCAATAAACGAAGGAGGATGTTTTGATATTTCTGATTTCACGGTTACCGAACCAAGTCTGTTGGTTGCAACATCGAGTTTAATCGAAGATGTGGCCATATGTAATGGCACTATAGTTAACGGAACGGTTCAAGCTTTTGGTTCTGGCGGAATTGCTCCTTATGAATATAGTATTAACGGAGGAACGACCTATCAAGTAGAAGATATTTTTTCTGTAAGCACTGAAAAAACTTATGAAATTACTGTTAAAGATGCAAACGGATGTATAAAAACGACAAATGTTTCGGTTGGGTTTATTCCTGAAATGGTATATGAAATTATAAAAGAAGATATCATCTGTGTAGGAGATACCGATGGCAAAATAAATGTTAATCTCGTAAATGATCAGGGCCATACGGTTACTTATAGTATTGATGGAATAAATTATCAAAGTTCACCAAATTTTAATGGCCTTGCCAAAGGAGTTTATGAACTGTTGATTAAAAAAGAAAGAGGTTCAAATATTTGTGAATCTTCAAATACGATTGAAATTGAACAATTAATATTTTTGGAATTAACGGCTACTACTGATTTCTCCTGTGATAATGGAGGTGGAAGTGTCATTATTGCTCAAGTTGATCCAATTTATCAAAATGATGTGACTTATCACCTTGATGGCAGTACAAGTAATACTTTAGGGATATTTGAAAATGTGGGCAAAGGATCACATTCGGTTACTGTGACACATAATGATTATGGTTGTTCAGATGAACCCATTGTTCTGGATATAGAGGAGTATACCCCTATCGTATTTAATGTAATTAATACAAACATGAATGAATACACAGTTGATGCAAGTGGAGGCCTGCCGGGATATGAGTACAGTTTTGATAATGATGACGATTATAGTTTTGAGAATGTTCTAAATATAAGAGAATCCAGAGATTATATTTTTTATGTAAAAGATGAAAAGGGATGTGTTCTGGAGCAAACCATGTTTTTAGAATTTATAGATATTGAAATTCCCGACTTTTTTACCCCTGAAGGTGATGGAATTAATGATACCTGGTATCCTATAAATATTGCTATATATCCAAATATATCTGTAAAAGTATTTGATAGGTATCAACGGATAATTGGTAATTATAAGGGAACACAATATGCTTGGGATGGAACCTATAATAATAAGAAATTACCCAGTGGTGATTATTGGTACGTCATTAAGTTAAATGAATCATCAGATAATAGAGAGTTTAAAGGAAATTTCACTTTAGTTAGATAATTATTGTTATGAATAAATTGATTGTTTTAGCAATATTATTGCTTATATCATTTGGGAGTAAGGCTCAAGAGTTCAAGCTAACTCCATATACTCAATATTTGGTTGAAAATCCATTTATAATTTCTCCTGCGTATGCCGGAATGGAAAATGTTCAAAGATTGAGGTTAAGCGGAGCATTTCAATGGGTTGGATTAAAAGATGCACCAAATACACAAACCTTATCCTTTGATGCGCCTATTTTAGAAAGATCAGGTGCAGGAGGTGTTTTATATGTTGATAGAAACGGTAATACATCGCAATTAGGAGGACAATTAAGTTTTGCTCATCATTTGACAATTAATGATTCCAATGAACATTATATTTCCTTTGGATTATCTTATAAGTTCGTTCAATTTAAAATTGATGTATCGGATTTTGATGATCCGAATAATGACCCAAACCTAGGTGGCAATTTATCGACATTTAATTCAAATTTTGATGCGGCATTTCTGTATAGAATAAAACAATATTATATAAGTTTTAATGCTTCAAATATTTTAAATAAAAATGTGAAAGCATTTGATGACAGCGAACCTAAAAAATTACGTAATTATTATATTTATACAGGCTATATATTTGAAATAAGTGATGGTTCTGTTGAATTGGAACCTTCTGTATACTTCAAATATTTTGAAGGTGATCATCGTTCAATAACGGATATAAACTTCAAAGCAAAAAAAATTACAGATGATGGGTATTATTGGGCTGGAATTAGTGCAAGGTTTTTAAACGACCAAAGTTTTGAGCCTTCTGCAATTGTACCCATGTTAGGATTGAAAAAGAGTCAATTTTATGCAGGATTTGCATTTCAATACAATATTAATGAAGCTCAAGAGTTAAATCATGCAGGGACATATTTGTTAACTCTGGGCTATGACTTTGATACAAAAAGAGCCACAAGATGGTAAGAAATAATGTTCACTAGAATAGCTATAATTAAAAAAGGGGTGTTATGAAAAAAATAAAAATTGTATTGGTTTTGATGTTATTGGTTATATTAAGTTTTTCAACGTATGGTCAGACTAATCATAAAACGGCAACTAAAATCGAATTTGAAAAATTACCTGTTAAAGTAAAAAAACAGGTTAAATCATTAAAAGGGTATAAAATTGTAAGTACCAGTTACATTATAGAAAACAATAAAAAAGTTTATACCGTACAAATTGATAATGGCAAGTCGAAACACGATTTAAAATTGGATGAAAATGGTAATTTGTTAGGTAGGGAGGAAGATTACTTATAAAAATTTAGATTTTGATTGTAAGCCTTAGTACTATAATTGGTTATGGTATTAAGGCTTCTTTATTTTCTTTTTTCTTTCTTTAAGCTCAAAGCTTTCGCCCAAATATACTTTTCTAACCATTTCGTCATCAGCCAATTCTTTTGGCGTTCCTTCTTTTAAAATTCCGCCTTCAAACATTAAATATGTTTTATCAGTAATCGCAAGAGTTGCCTGAACATCATGATCTGTAATTAAGATACCTATATTTCTATCTTTCAAATGAGCAACTATATTTTGTATATCTTCAACGGCAATTGGATCAACGCCGGCAAATGGTTCATCCAATAATATAAATTTAGGGTCTGAAGCCAGAGCCCGGGCAATTTCTGTTCTCCTTCGTTCACCGCCCGATAACAGATCTCCTCTGTTTTTCCTTACATTGTTTAAACCAAATTCTTCAATAAGAGATTCTAGTTTTTCTTTTTGTTCATTTTTGGATAAATTGGTAAATTCTAAAATAGCCATGATATTGTCTTCAACAGACAATTTTCTAAATACCGAAGCCTCTTGAGCCAGATATCCCACTCCTTTTTGCGCTCGTTTATACATGGAGTCTTTGGTGATATTTTCATCATCGAGAAATATATTTCCGCTATTTGGCTTTAACATCCCAACAATCATATAAAATGACGTAGTTTTTCCAGCTCCATTGGGGCCTAATAAACCAATAATCTGACCCTGTTCCACTTCTAATGAAATGCCATTAACAACTTTTCTATTGCCGTAAATTTTGACTATATTTTCTGCTCGTAATATCATTTTCGAATGTTTAACATTTCTTATATTTATCGTATAGGCCTTTTTTATCCAATATCATAGGAATTATTTTTTCGATACGATTTAATTTAGTAGTTTCTCTCTTGGCACCTATAATATATTCTGAGTATTCTCTTTTTTTACCTGTGCTAAGTTCATTAAAGCAATTTTGTAAAATTGGGTCTTCATTAAAAAGAATGAATAATTTTTCAGGGACTATACCTTCACTTGCATTTCTTTCCGGTTTCATATGTAAGCCGGATTTGTGGTTTTCTATGGTTTCAAGAATATATGCCTTTATTATTTTATCATTTATTTCATCAGGGCTTTCAAAATGTATTTGTCGCAATGCCTTGGTTTTTCCCTCTTGTGCATTATGGAGTAATTTGAACTTGTCTTTTAAAAATACTCCTTGAAAAAACCATAGAGCTATATGATTTTTAAAAGCTCCAAATCCAATTAAATTTTTATTTTCATAGGTATAAGTGGGCATGCCCCATTTAATGGTTTCTTGCATGGGAGAATTTAATAAAATATTCCTCAACCTATTTAAGAGTTTGAAATACCTTTCATTTTTTACAATATAGGCACTTACTGTTTTGTTTTTTTTCATTCTGATTTCATCTCTTCTTTTTTCTGTTTTTTGATGATAAATCTAGAAATTTTAATGCTTACTTCATAAAGAATGATCATAGGTATGGCAACAATCACTTGACTTATGATATCTGGCGGCGTTATTATTGCAGCCAAAATCAACACCATTATTAATGCATATTTTCTATACTTCTTCAAAAATTCGGGAGTAACTAAGCCCATTTTTGTTAAAAAATAAATAATAATTGGAAGTTCAAATATTAATCCTGCTGCCAAACAAGAAGCTTTTAATAATCCGGTATAAGAATTTAAATCAAAATTGTTTTTTACTTCATCTGAAACAGAATAACTTCCTAAAAAATTAATTGACAGGGGAGTTATCACATAATATCCAAAAAGAATTCCTACAAAAAACAAAAAGGAAGAAACGATGATAAAACTTTTCGCACTTTTTTTCTCTTTATCGTATAATGCCGGTTTCAAGAATTTCCAAACCTCCCAAATAATATATGGAAATGCCATTATAAAACCAAAGGTAATGGAGGTCCATATATGGATCGAAAATTGGCCGGCCATGGTTCTGCTTTGCACAATAAAGGGTATTTCATCAATACAAAGCCCATCCGTTCCCAAAAACTTTGAAACTTGACATAAAAATCGATATGTTACGAAGGAAGGATCTTTTGGAGCCAGAAGAATTACATTAAAAATAAAATCCTTCATAATAAAGGCCACGATTCCAAATCCAAAAATTGCCATGGATGATCGTATCAAAGTCCATCTTAATACTTCAAGATGGTCTAAAAACGACATCTCATTTTTCTGTTCACTCATAATATATTTTAATTTAAATTTTTAAATAATACCCTCTTTCAATAAATCATGAAAGTGAACAATTCCTAAGTATTTATTATTTTCGGTTACTAATATTTGTGTAATATCATTTTTTTGCATCACATCCAATGCATTTACAGCCATTTCATTGGCATCAATAATAATTGGGTTTATTCCCATAATATTCTTTGCTGCCAAAGTATGAATCATTTTATGATTTTCCAACATTCTTCTGATATCCCCATCTGTAATAACACCAACAATATTGTCATTTTCCATAACTGCAGTTGCACCCAATCTTTTTGTTGAAATTTCTACAATAACATCTTTGACAGATGTATTTAAATCAACTTTTGGGACTTCATTTTTAGCCACTAAATCTCTTACTCTTAAATATAATTTTTTACCTAAAACCCCTCCTGGATGATATTTTGCAAAATCTTTACTCGAAAAGCTATTTAGTTCTAAAAGGCAAACGGCCAAAGCATCTCCTATGACCAATTGTGCAGTTGTACTGCTGGTAGGAGCCAGATTGTTGGGACAAGCTTCTATTTCTATAAATGAATTCAATACAAAATCAGAATTATTTGCCAAATATGAAGTGCTATTTCCGGTAATGGCTGCGATTTTGTTCCCATAATTTTTTATCAGGGGTAACAGGACTTTAATTTCGGGAGTATTACCACTTTTTGAAATGCAAATTACAATATCATCTTTCAATATAATTCCTAAATCACCATGAATAGCATCGGCAGCATGCATAAAAATTGCAGGAGTACCTGTAGAATTTAATGTTGCGACAATTTTATTTCCAATAATTGCGCTTTTACCAATTCCCGTTACAATTACTCTTCCGTTAGAATTTAATATGGCTTTTACTAAATTTTCAAAATTTTCATCCAAAAAATTTATCAAATTTTTAATTGCTTTGGCTTCAATCAAAATAGTTTTTTTAGCAGTGGCTAAAATATTTTTTGAATTTTTCAAATCTTTTTTATATTAATAAATAAATTGTATATTTAAATACTTAAAAATTACGTTTACCAAAAAGTACTGTCGGTAAATATATTACTATAGACGTATCTTTGCAAAAATATTCAAAATATAGAGAAATAAGGGGATGAAAGTGACAAAATTTGACCTCAAAGGAAATTTAAAGAAATTTTTTGGTTTTAATAAATTTAAAGGGTTGCAAGAAAGCGCAATCCAAAATATTATTTCCGGTAATGACACATTTGTTATTATGCCTACGGGGGGAGGAAAATCATTAATATATCAATTACCGGCTCTAATTTTAGAAGGAACGGCCATCGTAATTTCTCCGTTGATTGCCTTAATGAAAAACCAAGTTGATTCATTAAGAGGAATATCTACAGAATATGGTATCGCACATGTTTTAAATTCATCTTTAAATAAAGGAGAAATTGCCAGAGTAAAAAGTGATATTGAAAATGGAATAACGAAGTTGCTCTATGTGGCTCCGGAGTCATTGACTAAAGAGGAATATGTCGATTTTTTAAAAAATCAAAAAATTTCATTTTTTGCAATTGATGAAGCACATTGTATTTCAGAATGGGGTCATGATTTTCGCCCTGACTATAGAAATCTTAAAAATATTATTGAAAAAATTGGCAACTTTTCTATTATAGGATTAACAGCAACTGCCACAGAAAAAGTTCAAGAAGATATACTTAAAAATTTGGGAATAACACATGCCAAAACTTTTAAGGCTTCTTTTAATCGCCCCAATTTGTTTTATGAAGTTCGACCTAAAACGGTTAATGTTTATAAAGACATTATAAGATTTGTTAGAAAATATGAGAATAAATCGGGTATTATTTATTGTTTGAGCCGAAAGAAAGTAGAAGAAATAGCTCAGGTTTTGCAAGTAAATGGTATAAAGGCTGTACCCTATCATGCCGGTTTGGATTCTAAAACCAGAGCGAGGCATCAGGATATGTTTTTAATGGAAGATATTGATGTTGTAGTTGCAACTATAGCCTTTGGGATGGGTATTGACAAACCGGATGTACGCTTCGTCATACACCATGATATTCCAAAAAGTTTAGAAAGCTATTATCAGGAAACAGGTAGAGCCGGTAGAGACGGTGGTGAAGGGTATTGTTTGGCTTTTTATGCGTACAAAGATATTGAAAAATTAGAAAAGTTTTTATCCGGCAAGCCTATTGCCGAACAAGAAATTGGCAATGCATTATTGCAGGAAGTAGTTGCTTTTTGTGAAACCTCGATATCTCGACGCAAGTTTTTATTGCATTATTTTGGAGAAGAGTTTGATAATGTAACGGGTGACGGAGCAGATATGGATGATAATATGCGAAATCCAAAAAAGAAAAATGAAGCAAAAGATGAGGTTAAAACGCTTCTGGAAATAGTTAAAAACACGAAAGAGGAATACAAATCTAAAGAGATAATTAATACTTTAATTGGTAAAGAAAATGCATTATTGATCTCGCACAAAACAAATAAACAAGAATTCTTCGGTATTGGAAAACATAAAGAAGCCAAACACTGGATGGCATTAATTCGGCAAGTATTTGTTGCCAATTTATTGCTCAAAGAAATTGAACAATACGGTGTTTTGAAACTCACCGATAAAGGTTGGGATTTTATGGAGAATCCTGTGTCGTTTATGATGACGGAAGATCACGTGTTTAATGAAGAAGAAGACTCAAGTATTATTACAAATGCAAGAGGTTCGGGTGTAGCAACAGATGAGAGATTGATGGCTATATTGAAAGATTTGCGTAAAAGTGTGGGCAAAAGGCTAGGAGTTCCGCCATTTGTTGTATTTCAGGACCCTTCTTTAGAAGACATGACTTTAAAATATCCTACCAATATATCAGAATTATCCAATATTCATGGAGTGGGTGATGGAAAAGCTAAAAAATACGGCAAGAATTTTGTTGAGTTAATTTCAAAATATGTGGAAGAAAATGACATTATTCGACCCGATGATTTAATTGTAAAAAGTACGGGTATAAATTCGAGTTTAAAATTGTTTATAATTCAAAATACAGATAAAAAAATTCCTTTAGAAGATTTGGCCAAATCAAAAGGCCTTGAAATGCATGAGCTGGTAAAATTAATGGAGCAAATTGTATATTCAGGAACCAGAATAAATATTAATTATTACATTGACGAGTTATTTGATGAAGATCAGCAAGAAGAAATTCATGATTATTTTATGGAGGCCGAAACAGATAAAATTCAAAATGCCCTGGATGAATTTGATGGTGAATATGATGATGATGAATTAAGACTTATAAGAATTAAATTTATAAGTGAGGTTGCCAATTAATATATCTACAAACTTAAAATTGCAACCAGAAAGCCTATTATAATTGCCAAAAATTTCTTATAATTAAATTTATGATTTTCAGAGCTTTCAAATAATATTGCTGTAGAAATATGTAGGAAAATACCAATGATTATTGCATTTATCTGTATTTGATAATTATTAAAAAAAGCAATTTTATTACCCATTAAAGACCCAATAGGGCTCATCAACGAAAATGCCAGTACAAAGAAAAATATAAGATTTTTAGGGAGCTTAGATTTTTGTAAAAACACGACCAATACGATGGTTATTGGTATTTTATGTATGACAATGGCCCACAATAAATCGAGATTTGTTTCTATACCAAGAGGTAATCCTTCCAGGAAAGCATGTAAACTTAAACTCAAAAAAATTAGCCAAGGAATTTTTTTAGCAAAATCATGGGTATGGATATGACCGTGTTCTGCCCCTTTTGAAAAAAACTCCAAAATAGTTTGCAATACGATTCCAATGAGTATGAATAATCCAATATCTTTTTGTTGTGTTGTGAAAACTTCAGGAATCAAATGCAAAACCGTTATAGACAGTAAATAAGCACCACTAAAAGATAAAAATAATTGAATGATTTTGGTCTTAGGTTTTAAAATTGCAACAAAAGAAAACCCAATAATAACGGCAAATACCAATGCTAAATAACTCATTTTAATATCAATATAAGACGTTCTGAATTTTTTTTATCAAATGGTGATAAATTATAATCCCCAAATACATTTTTAACCATTAATTCTGATTCATAAGCAAATTTGACAATATTTTCTAAAGAAAAAGCTTGAATCTTTTCAATATAATGATGCATTTTTCCATCCGCTTCAAAACTAATATTTTTAATTAGAAAGCCATTTTCAATGGAACGCTTGATGTGAAAATAAATTTCGTTTTTATTAAAATGATCCTCAGCAATTAAATTTTTTTTTATTTTTTCAATATTTAAAAAATCAATAATTATATTTCCATCTTTTTTCAAAGCACTTTTAAAATTTTTTAATACGCCAATATTTGTTTTATCATCTTTAAAATAACCAAAACTTGTAAAAAGATTGAATATAGCATTATATTTTTCAACAATTTCATCACGCATATCATGAACATGAAATTTTAAGGTTTTATTTTCAAATTTCCTTGCCTGCTTGATGCTGTTCTTGGATAAATCGGCACCAACCACATCAAATCCTTGAGAATTTAAAAATACGGAATGCCTTCCTTTGCCACAGGGTAAATCCAAAATTTGATCTCCTTTTTTTAATTGTAAAAATTTGATCAGATTTTTCATAAAGAACCTAGCTTCTTCCTGGTTGCGATTTTCGTATAGTAGATGGTAATATTTTGTGTCAAACCAATTTTCGAACCATTCCTTATTTTTCTTCATATTTTCGAATTCAAGCAAAAGTATACAATTATGTTAAAATAAAATGAAAATAATAAACCCTAATTCTAAAAGCTTGATGGTTTAGCTTATTTTTACACCATGGAAGAAAATTTTAATATGCTGGCCAAAACGTTATATGGTTTTGAGCCGGTTTTGGCTAGAGAGTTACGTCATTTGGGCGCTCAACAGGTAAAAGAAGGAATACGTAATGTAAAATTTAAAGGAGATAAAGGTTTTATGTATAAAGCGAACCTGTCATTGCGAACCGCTGTTAAAATATTGGTTCCTATCCATAGTTTTAATTTGGAGAATGAACATGACTTATATAATAATTTGCAAAAAATAAGATGGGAAAAGTATTTTAATGAAAAAAAATCATTTGCGATCAATTCAGTCATTCATTCCGATAATTTCACCAACTCACATTATGTATCTTTAAAAAGTAAGGACGCGATTGTTGACTATTTTAGAGATAAAACAGGTAATCGACCTAATATTGATTTAAAACATCCGGATGTTTTATTTAATATTCATATTCAAAAAAACCTTTGTACGGTTTCTTTAGATAGTTCAGGAGAATCTTTACATAAAAGAGGCTATAAAAGTGACACGAATATTGCGCCGATTAATGAAGTTTTAGCGGCCGGTTTGGTTTTACTTTCGGGGTATGATGGTTCACAGCACTTTATAGATCCCATGTGCGGAAGTGGAACTTTATTAATAGAAGCTGCAATGATTGCCAATAATATACCCGTAAATATCAATAGATTAGAATTTGGTTTTGAGAAATGGAAAGATTTTGACCAAGAATTGTTTGATGTTATTCACGATTCATTATTGAAAAAAGTACAAAATTCGGATAAAAAGATAATGGGTTATGACAAGATTTCTTCTGCAATTAGGAAAGCTAAAAATAATGTGGCAAATGCTTCCTTAGAGGAGTTCATTGATATTGAAAAGCAAGATTTTTTTGAATCGAAAAAACCAGTTGAAGGAAAAACAATTGTACTTTTCAATCCTCCTTATGGAGAGAGAATTAGCGTGGATATACCTGTATTTTATGGCAAAATTGGAGATACACTGAAAAAAAATTATCCGGATACGAATGCATGGTTTATAACCTCAGATTTTGGATCCGGTTTAAAAAGCGTTGGTTTACGAACTTCAAAAAAGATAAAAGTCTTCAATGGAAATTTAGAATGCAGGTTTGTAAAATATGAAATGTATAGCGGAACGCGAAAGGTGAAAGTTAAAAAGTAAAAGTGAAAAGTTCATTTTATAGGTATTGGATCTATCCATTTCATGAAAATTGGTTTTGCTAAAAAAACTCCTTGTTTTCCCTTAATACTTTAAGCATGTGAAATCCGTAAATTTCATATCCTTCATTATAATAAAATTTATGAGACTTTTTATTACTTACATAAGTGTTTAATTCTGTTGCTTCGCATCCTTTTTTCTTTAAATATTTATAGATCCATTCAAAATATTTTTTTCCTAAACCCATATTTCTATAATTTTCATCGAGAAAAACATGATCAGCTTCAGCTGTTTTTCCAATATAATGTTTGGTTGAATACCATAATCCACAAATACCAATAAGGTGGTCTTTATGGTACAGGCCAATGCATTCGTAATTTTGATTGGACATTTCTAAAACTCTTTCTCTTAGCAATTTAACAGGGGTTTTGTTATTTAATATTTTTAATAAAGGCATAATTGAAAGAATATCATTTTTAGAAATTACTCGTATGGAAATATTGTTCATGCTTTATGCTATTTTTGTTGTGTAAAATTATAATAATTTGACTAAAATTTAGTGAATGATAACGATTAGATTTATAAAAACTGAAGAGACTTATAATATTCGCAAAAAAGTTTTAAGAAAAAATATAGATTTACCTTATCAATTAGAAGGCGATTTTGATGAGGATTCTTTTCATTTAGGGCTTTTTGTCAATAATGAATTGGCCAGCATCGTTACCTTTTTAAAAAAGGATTATAATAAACTTACTGGAGAGCAGTTTCAATTAAGAGCAATGGCAACTTTAGAAAAATATCGAGGTAATGGATATGGTAAAATGTTGGTTGAACATGCCGAACATATTTTGCTGAATAAAAATATACACCTTATATGGTGTAAAGCAAGAGTTAATGCATCAGAGTTTTATAAATCTTTGAAATATAAGATATTGGGTAATGTATTCGAAGTACCAAAAGTGGGTAAACACTATATGATGTATAAAGAACTTAAATAAACTCGGTTGACCTGAATCCAAGAGGTATTTAAAGAGATCTATTCCCTATAATTTGAGACAAACCAGCCTTCTTGATGGACAGGTTTTGCAGCTTAAGGCCACTGGTGGAAATATAAAAAGCTCCCGAAAAAATCAAGAGTCTTTGTAGCGAGAAGGAGAATTGAACTCCTGTCCGCCTCTGGCGGATAAGAATCTACCACCACTAATCAAATTTCGGGGATGATTTGATATATTTTCTTCCTTGGCCGGATTTTAAAAATCTCTCAAGTTTTAAAGCATTTTTTTTATCGTTAAAGAATTCAACATAAATAACTTTCCATGGTCTATACCTTTTTGTAAAACCTTTAGTGCTTAGTTTATT
>SMVA01330879.1_pt1 | contig 26172 bp, 19 predicted proteins | sample 2456451 | NCBI WGS metagenome assembly SMVA01 (sample SAMN11095933, study PRJNA526329) | marine sediment metagenome | biome: Marine sediment; feature: Surficial sediment; material: Deep marine sediment; isolation source: Hadal surficial sediment | place: Pacific Ocean | collected 2014-05 | depth... | reverse complement strand
TAGTATGGCGATGAAGACAATGCGCAGACCCGATACCATTGCTGGCGAAAACTGGTAGCCAAATAAAACTAGGTCATTTAGTGAAATTTGTCCCATTACTGTTCCCCTTGTTCACTGTATAGTATAAGAAAATTCTTGATTGTTATGTTTATGTTAAAGATTATGGCCAAAAATGACCATTCAAGCAAGCTAAGGGGGCAGATGACAGTAAGAGGAGGGAAAAGAAATCTCGCTTTCACCAACTTAGCCTAATAAGAATAGCCAAAATAAACACGGCAAATAAATAACCGTGCAAATAAATATAAATTCTGAGCTGTTAGTTCTTGCCATTCAGGCAACCTAAGCGTAAACTTGATTATTTGTTACATAATCAAGTTACACGATGAACAACACTATAAAAACCCATGGCGGCAAACGCCCCGGAGCCGGGCGTAAACCTGGTAATAGCATGGCTCAACCCACTACAGTCATACGTGTTCCGGTAAACACAGCCGGAACCATCAAAAACTTTGTTTCTACCCTAAAAGGAAAGCACTCATTACAAGGACAGGCTGGTGTCGTTGATCTGATCCAATTCACACAAGCTAAGCAACGTGTCATTCTTCCGTTCTATACGTCAAAGGTGGCTGCCGGTTTTCCCTCCCCGGCTGATGACCACGTCGAACAGCGACTCAATCCAAGCGACTATCTCGTGAAAAACGATACTACAACCTTCTTCGTACGCGTCAAAGGTGACTCAATGATAGAAGCTGGAATCTTCGATAATGACGTGCTAGTTATTGATCGTTCTAGAACTCAGAAGACTGGTGACATCGTCCTTGCAGTACTAGACGGCGAATTCACTGTGAAAACTCTGGATTGGTCTAGAAAAAGTGTGAAGCTTATCCCGGCCAATCGGAACTACCCTGTCATTGAAATCAAGAAAGGTCAGTCACTTGAAATCTGGGGTGTTGTCACCGGTTCCATGCGCAAATTCAAATGAGCCGCTCCATCGCTCTCGTTGACTGCAACAACTTTTACGTCAGTTGCGAGCAAGTATTTAATCCAAAGTTAAAAGGTAAACCGGTGGTGGTGCTTTCCAATAATGACGGCTGTGCAGTTGCCAGAAGCAACGAAGCAAAGGCACTCGGTATAAAAATGGGGCAACCTTGGTTTCAGTTTAAAAAATTAGCAAGAAAACATGGCGTCATCGCCTACTCTTCCAATTATACGCTCTATGCTGATATGTCCAATCGAGTGATGAACATTCTTTCCGAGTTCAGCCCTAATCAAGAAGTATATTCCATTGATGAATGCTTTCTCGACCTCACGGGATCCTGTAGATGCAATCTGACTGACCATGTACAAAGAATTCGTAAGCGCATCCGACAACAAACAGGATTACCTGTATGCATAGGAATTGGAGCATCCAAGACACTAGCGAAACTCGCGAACTATATCGCCAAGAAAAACTCACAGTTCCAATATGTATGTGACCTTAACGCTATGACAATACTGGAACAAAATAGATGGCTACACAAGATCAAAATTGGAAAAGTATGGGGCGTCGGTAAGCAACTTGTACCAAAGTTGCGGCAGATCGGTATTTATAATGTACTCGATCTGAAACATGCTAATCCAGAAATACTAAACCTGCGGTTTTCGGTATTGTTGAAGAAAACCGTCCACGAACTTAATAATGTAATCTGTATTGAACTGGAAGAAATGGCCGCGCCCAAGAAACAAATAATTTACTCCCGCTCCTTCGGTGTGCTGGTGACTAGCCTCGAAAGGCTAGAGCAATCCGTTGCCCTCTATGTTAGCCGTGCTGCCGAGAAACTACGCCAACAAAATTCCTATGCGGGGTCAATCCATGTCTACATCCGCACTAGTCCGTTCAATAAGAAAGAATCTTGCTACGCCAACAGTATAACCATCCCATTACCGGAACAAATAAACGACACCTTGGCACTTATGCGGATCGCATCATGGGGACTACGTAAGATTTACCATAGTGGGTATAAGTACCAAAAGGCAGGAGTCATGCTATCCAAACTCGTTTCGAGTGAAGAGTGCCAGCCTGACCTGTTTGGTAAAAAAAAGGCACGGGGCAAATCAACCAATCTAATGATGGTACTAGATCAGGTTAATACGCTGATGGGAAGAAAAATGTTGGCTATCGCAGCCGAAGGCATCACACAACCTTGGAAGATAAAACAGAACAACAGAAGTCCGAGGTATACGACTAGCTGGGATGATTTGATAACGGTTAATCAATTTAATGCAGGGGAATGCTGGGCCGGAGTTAAATCTCCATAGATGCACAGTAGTTTGATTCTCTTTTCTACAAGGACCCTTATAAATTTTATTTAGTCAGTAAGTTGGAATTTTCCTGATTAAATTAGATCTGGTTTATGTCGATCATTATCAATATAACGATTAATCCAGAAATACTCTGTTTACAATGCGGTATAGGTAGAGGCCATATATTTAGTTTATGCAGCATACGTGTTAAAATATTGTCGTAGTGGAAGCTTAACAAAACGCTAAATAAGGAGAACGATATAGAGGTCGTACTTGCTAACCCGAGAGGATTTTGTGCTGGCGTGGTGCGCGCCGTAGAAATTGTCGAGCAAGCACTGGTACTTTATGGAGCACCAATCTACGTGCTACACCAAATCGTGCACAACCAGCAGGTAATCCACGATTTGGAGGCACGCGGGGTTATTTTTACCGAAGATATGGAGAGTATCCCCTCTGGAGCAGTGACCGTGCTCAGTGCGCATGGTGTTTCCGACGCTGTTATGGAAGCAGCTCGTACCCAAGATCTAGAAATTATCGATGCGACTTGTCCATTAGTTACCAAGGTGCATATACAAGCTCAACGTTATAGCAAGGATGGGTACGAGGTGGTGATCATCGGCCATCGGGGCCATGTTGAGGTGGAGGGAACCTACGGGCGAGTACGTGGAACAGTACATGTGGTTGGCTCTGTAGAAGATGTCCAAGCCTTAGTGGTTTCCGATCCAAAACGAGTAGCCTATGTCACCCAGACCACCCTCAGCCTAGACGATACACGCTTCATAGTACAAGCCCTGAAAAATCGCTTTCCAGACGCGCATGGTCCCGAGTTATCGGATATCTGCTATGCGACACAAAATCGTCAGAACGCCGTGCGAAACCTGGCTACAAAGGTTAATGTAATTCTGGTGGTAGGTGCGCGAAATAGCTCCAACTCTTCACGTTTACAAGAAGTAGGCGAAATGAGCGGTGTAGATGCCTATCTAATTCAGGATGCTAATGAGATTTCACCAAATTGGTTTGTTAATAGCTCACAAATTGGTGTAACTGCTGGTGCTTCTACTCCTGAGGTATTGGTACAGGGTGTTCTCGATCGTTTGCGGAGTCTTGGAGTAAACAGTATTCATGAGATGGAAGGAGTGTCGGAGGATATCACGTTCAAACTCCCGGCATCATTATTACAGCAACAAAAATCATTGTAATTGTAAGTAACAAAAAATGGAGGTAGGGGTAGCTATTTTGCTTGCGTATGACTATCATTCTGGCTATTAAATTATTTTTGGAGAGACCTGCTCATGGGAGTTCCGTTACGTCAACAAATAGCTGTAGGCAGCTATCTAATTAAACAAAAATTAAAAGGGGTTAAGAAATACCCGATGGTTCTAATGTTGGAGCCTCTTTTTCGTTGTAATTTAGCCTGCGGGGGCTGTGGCAAAATAGATTATTCTGATGAGATCTTGGACAAACGTCTTTCATTTGAAGAATGTATGCAAGCTGTCGATGAGTGTGGCGCGCCAATGGTATCAATTCCGGGCGGAGAACCACTAATACACAAAGAGATGCCACAAATAGTTGAAGGTATTGTTGCCCGTAAAAAGTATGTTTATCTGTGTACGAATGCGCTTTTGTTGAAAAAGAAAATTGGCGACTATAAACCATCTCCATATTTGACCCTATCTGTCCATTTGGACGGAATGAAAGAAAGGCATGACACCTCTGTCTGTCAAGATGGTGTTTTTGATCGGGCAGTTGAAGCTATAAAATTAGCAGTAAGAAAAGGCTTTAGGGTTACCGTTAACTGCACTTTATTTCAAGGTGAAACTCCAAAAGATGTTGCTGAATTTCTGGACTATGCTATGACGCTAGGCATAGAAGGCGCAACGATTGCACCTGGATTCAGCTATGAGCGCGCACCCCAACAAGATGTCTTCATTAAAGGTAAAGACACCAAGAATTTGTTTCGTGGCATTTTTAAACTTGGTAAGAAACGCAACTGGAAATTAAATCATTCTACGCTTTATCTTGATTTTCTGGCAGGTAATCAGAGCTATGATTGCACCCCATGGGGCAACCCGACGCGTAATGTGTTTGGCTGGCAAAAACCCTGTTATTTGTTGGCAGACGAGGGTTATGCGTCTAGTTTTCAAGAGCTTCTGGATGACACACCCTGGGAAAAATATGGAAACACTAACAATCCCAAATGTGTGCAATGTATGGCTCACTGTGGTTATGAAGCAACTGCGGTTGAAGATATGTTGCAACATCCTTTGAAAGCCCTACTCACCTCCATCCGAGGTCCAAAGACTGAGGGAGAAATGGTTGCCGAGCCTATTCCTAAATGGATAACCGAGGAACTGGAAGAACGAAATAAGCTTTCTGGAATTCCTATCACGGTTATACGGTAGTGCTTATTTGCCTAACGAGCATTTAACTGAGTCTTTATTTACCAACCATAATAGCAGTGATTTTCAGATTGTTTGATTGTTGTAACTCTTATTCATATTTACTACAAAGAACGAAACCTCATCTGTCTACACAACATGATCGAGGTTTCCGCACAATATCCACGTTCGGACGCTTCATCGTGTCGATGTTTAGGGTACGAAGCAGATCTAGTCAATCAGTCAATTTTAGTACGGCGTATTGATTAGCTACAATAAGTGTGTAGTGTATTCTACTTTTTTGCTATCAACATTCGTTATCTTAATCTTGTAGTCAATCCTTGTAAGAGAGTAGCACGCGCCTCAACCATTCACTACTTGTCATCCTTACTTTATACTTGGATATAATACGAATTCAACACTACACTATCGTTTCGAAGTGCACTTGTTGAAAGAACCGCAGACATGAGAAACTGTCCCGAAATTAAATCAATTTATCATCTACTAGTTATGACAGCAATTTTGTTGTACATGCCAGTATCTTGGTCTCAGAAACCGGATATCACTAGTCCAGAACAGACTATTAACAATCTGCACGAGGCTCTTCTCAAGGGAATGCGAGGGGGAGACAAGTTAGGATTCAAAGGTCGCTTTAAATTACTAGCCCCCGTAATTGACGGCTCCCACGATCTCGATTTTATTGCGCGTACTATTCTAGGAAAACTTTTGACTAATCTAAACCGCGAGCAACAACATATCTTTATCGAACACTTTCGTAAACTTAGCATCAGCACCTATTCGGGATGGTTCAAAAGCTATGAGGGTGAGCGTTTTGAATTTTTAGAGAAAAAGACTATGCCTCGGAATCATGTACTGGTGCGCAGTCAATTAACCCTAGCCAATGGTGACACGGTAAGTTTTGACTACATCCTGGGTCAAGGAAAAGAGGGTTGGCGCATCATCAATGTTTTGGCTGATGGTGTCAGTGACCTTGCACTGAAACGAGTCGAGTACCGTTCCATTCTTAGCAAGAAAGGCTTTCCAGTCTTCATTGATATGCTCAAGAAAAAGATTGCTCTGGCCGAGAAAAACTAAACAATAATTGTTTCAACTTACATCCTGAAGGACGACCCACGATAGTGGAAGCCTCGCAAGGACATATCTATAGCGCTTTTGCGCGTTGGGCTACTGCCTCCTATCTCTACGCACCATGGATACTTCTTGTGGCGTTGCTAACTGCTGTGACCTGTACCATATATATTTCACGTAATCTTGGTATGAATAGTGATACCACAGATATGCTTGCAGAACACCTGCCGTTTCGTGTCAATATGAAACACTACAATAAAACCTTCCCCCAGGAAATGGCTAGTTTGTTACTAGTACTAGACGCTCCTACTCCCGAACAAGCTTATGCTGCTGCCGGTCTTCTTTCAGCTCGCTTAAAAGAAGACCCAATAAATTTTCAAGATGTTTACGCTCCAAATGTAGATTCTTTTTTCGTACACAACAGCCTGCTCTATGAAAGCATTCCTGAGTTGGAAAGAATTACTGATCACATGGCAAGCGCACAGCCACTAATCGCTCATATTGCTCGGGACCCAACGTTGCATACCTTTGTTTCTGTACTCACTGGTGCAATAGAAGAATTACGTAAAGGACGTAGTTTGGAACTAGGACCATTACTGAATAGCTTGAGTGCAACTTTGAATGCTCGACTTTCAGGCGTGCCACGAATTCTTTCATGGCAAACTTTATTTCGTGGCGAACCACAGAAAATTAGATATCAAGAATTTGTTATGGTGACACCAAAACAAGATTTCACCCAGTTATACCCAGCAGAACGATCTATTTCGGCAATACATGTTGCAGCAACGGATATCGGCTTAACGAATGATAGTCCGGTACGAATGCGCATTACTGGTGAAGTGGCTTTAGCTGATGAGGAGCTCAACAGCTCGCTGCGTGGAATGGAGTATGCTGGAATAATCACGTTCGTGATGGTTGTGATGGTACTTTTTTTTGCAATGCGTACAATTAGGCTGATACTTGCCGTGTTACTGTGCCTAATGCTAGGTCTGATTCTTACCGCAGCCTTCGCTACTGCTGCAATCGGTCACCTAAATATTATTTCTATCGCTTTTGCAGTGTTATACATTGGTCTTGGCGCTGATTTTGCCATCCACTTTCTACTACGACATCAAGAGGTGCTAGAAAGAGGCCTTTCAGCGAAAGGAGCTATGTACAAAGCTGGCGGCGTAGCCGGAGGTGCACTAACTGCATGTGCCATCACAAACGCCATTGGTTTCTACGCTTTTATAACTACCGATTACAGTGGAGTAGCAGAGTTGGGGGTAATCTCTGGTACCGGGATGCTGATTAGTCTGTTGGTTACCCTTACTATAGGCCCCGCCCTGCTACGTTACATACCAAAACAACCTGAATTAAAATCTGGCATTAATTTCTCTCTTAATAGGATACTTGAAATATCATTTAAGTGGCATAAATTGACGTATGTCACTTTTCTTGTAGGATTACTTGCTGCTGTGGCATTGTTGCCCCAGATAAAATTTGACTATAACTTATTGAATATGCAAGATCCAAAGGGAGAAGCCGTGAATACCTTTAAGGAGCTACTTTCAGAAGTAGAGAACTCACCCTGGTATGTAGCTGTGCTGGCTAGCAATCGTGAAGAAACAGATCTTTTGGTAGGAAATCTTACAAAACTTCCGGAAGTAAAAAAAGTAGTAACAATCTTTGATTTTGTACCAGAAGAACAGGAGAAAAAACTCCCGCTCATTGCGGAGATGGCTCTGACAACTGGGCCGATTATGCTATCAACGCCTTCGTCAGAGAAAAGTGAACAGGTATCGGCAAAACAAAGAAAAGCACTATACGAGCTAAGTACTACCCTAGATCGATTTATTACCGAACAGCCTGATCATCCTGTGTTGACATCCGCTCGCACTCTGAGGAACTCACTTGCAACACTGTTCGATCATCTCAACAACAAAAACATTAAGGATAGGAACAAGCTATTGCATTCAGTAGATAATGATTTACTCGTAACTTTACCAACTTCTCTTCGACGCATGCAGAACGCTATTGAAGTTTCCAGAACATTTAGCGAAAACGACCTTCCAATTTCGTTAAGTAGCCGCTGGCATAGCCGGTCAGGCGAATATAAAATTGCCGTCTATCCAGCAGAAGATATAAATGATAACGAAGCATTGAAACGTTTCGTACGCGCAATACAACAAGTAGCTCCCCAGGCTACAGGAGCCCCAATGGTGAGTCTGGAAGCGGGTGAAGCCGTAGTAAAAGCTTTCGTACAAGCTTTCTCACTAGCGTTAGTAGGAATTGTAATAGCACTCCTAATATTATTACGTAGTGTGAAACATACTCTATTAGTGCTGATTCCATTATTGCTATCAAGCATATTTATTGGTGTTTTCACTGTCTTGCTGAATATGCCGTTTAACTTTGCAAATATTATAGCCTTGCCACTGTTACTTGGTATTGGAATTGATAGTAGCCTGCACATGGTTCACCGAAGTCGCAATGATAAACTAACGAGTGAAGCTCTAATCCAAACTAGCACTGTACGAGCTATCTTCTACAGCGCTCTGACTTCATTAGTCGCATTCTCGAGTCTAATGTTCTCGTCGCACCAAGGTACTGCTAGCATGGGAATACTACTCACTATGGGCCTGACTTTTACTCTAATCTGCACACTGGTTATATTGCCGGTACTGTTACGAGTCTCAACTCAAAAAGTAAAGCTATGAATAACGACTACTTCCTCATTTCTGATGATAACAAGTTTATCGTCCCACATACAGCAATCTAAATGCTTGAATAAAACGAAACTGTCAGCATATTCTAATAGTTCGATCTCCAACTCTCATTTGAAGTAAAGATAGTTCATGGCTGAATCCATATTGGATATATGGTGAAGAAACAACCCTAAGCAGAAAGGATATATGTAAATTCAGGCTTTTTTGACTGTACATTACATCTCAAAACGAATTACCATATTACAAATGGAGAATGGTAATATCTGGATCTCAGATCATGAAACCTAGCTACCTAGCTGCCTATCTGCTGCTACTTTTTGCTGCACTGTCTACGGGCTGTGCCACTGTGCCCCAAGAGGACCAAGGTGTCACGGCCTCGAATGAGGCTGCCAGTTCAAATGACCCCTATGAAAATGTTAATCGTCCTATATACGATTTCACTGAGACTATTGATCGCAATATTCTGGCCCCGGTTGCTGACACCTACATAAAACATGTTCCCGACCCAGTTCGAAACTCTGTCGGAAATTTTTATGACAACCTTGGATACCCGAACGTGATTCTAAATAGTTTTCTGCAGGGCAAGATGATTCAAGGGGTTGAAGACACGCTGCGCTTCGTTTTTAATACTACAATTGGCTTGGCTGGAATCTTTGATGTGGCAACACATATGGGTTTGGAAAAGCACGATGAAGATTTTGGACAAACACTTGGAGTTTGGGGTGTTGACAACACATCTTATATGTATCTCCCTATTCTTGGACCTAGCAGTAATCGTGACGTGTTGGGTCTTCCTGTCACCATAGCCTCAAACATGCTATTTATCGCAGGGTTTGTGATCGGTGCCCCAATAACTATTCCCTTGGGTATTCTGGGAGCAATTGATACACGTGCGCGGCATTCAGAGAACATACGCCTTCGTGACCAAGCAGCACTAGACCCTTATTTGTTCACGCGTGAAGCATATTTGCAACAACGCCAAAATCTTGTCTTTGATGGAAAACAGCCAATCGAAAACTACGATGATTTCTTGCAAGATGAGCAATTGACTCCCCTTGACTCTAAGACCAGCCAAGACACCGAACCTTGCCCGGGAACACCTGAACAGCATAATATACAAGAAGAAAGTGATAACGAGAAAGCAAGATTCGGTAGCCAAAACAAAAAAGATTGCTCTCTCTTCGCTTATAAGTCCAATAAGCTCGATCAAAATGTTCCTGACAAAATCGATAATGCTCATCAAGACTCTGAGGGTGAACAACAGTCTGAATCTATTCAACCCAGCACATTGGACAACAATTAATGAAGAGCCTCGATACCCTTACCGGCGCAACCCGAGAAGATACTAACTTTTTCCATACAGGTGAGGTTTACTCTGCCCACCAGCGGTCGTCGAACCAAGACATAGCAACTCTGGCAGATGCATTGGCAACGGCACGTACAGCTCTACTATCTTTGCAAAAAGAAGATGGTCACTGGTGTTTTCCTTTAGAGGCAGACTGTACAATTCCAGCAGAATACGTGCTGATGATGCACTTCATGGATGATGTAAATGTCGAACTTGAAACAAAGCTAGCTCGGTTTATTCGTAATAAGCAGGATCCAAAACATGGTGGCTGGCCTTTGTACTATGGTGGTCATTTTAATCTAAGTTGCACCGTCAAAGCCTATTATGCATTAAAGCTAGTTGGCGATTCTCCAGATGCTCCACATATGGTAGTTGCTCGTACAGCTATCCTGGAACATGGTGGTGCAGCACGAGCTAACGTATTCACTCGGATACTGCTAGCTATGTACGGTCAACTCCCCTGGCGTGGTGTACCATTTATGCCGGTAGAAATTATATTATTGCCGAAGTGGTTTCCTTTCCATCTGAGAAAAATTGCTTATTGGTCACGTACTGTGACGGTTCCGCTGACAATCTTGTGTAGCCTAAGGGCGCATGCTGTTAATCCACGTAAAATTAACGTTCGTGAGTTGTTCACCGTAGACCCTGAGAAGGAACATAATTATTTCCCAGTACGTACTTTTCTTAATCGTATATTCTTACTCATCGAGCGCACTGCTTCACTATTTGAACCGCTCATTCCAAATGCTCTACGCCGCGTTGCGCTTCACCGTGCGGAACGCTGGATAGTAGAACGACTTAACGGTGAATGTGGTCTGGGAGCAATTTTCCCCGCCATGGTAAATGCTAATGAGGCACTTGCACTGCTAGGATATCCCTACGAACATCCCTACCGGAAACAATGTCGCCAAGCTTTACTAGGATTGTTGGTGGATGAAGGCGAACAAATTTGGTGTCAACCATGCACATCGCCTGTGTGGGACACGATCCTTGCAAGCCTATCCTTACAGGAAGACATCGGTGCAGATCAAAAACCGGTCCGGGATGCTCTTGACTGGTTAGTACCCCTACAAATACTAGATGCACCTGCAGACTGGCAAGAAGAAAATCCGAAACTTGCTGGGGGTGGCTGGGCCTTTCAGTACGCCAACCCACACTACCCTGATCTAGACGATACTGCAGCAATAGCTTGGGCAATGTACCAGGCAGATCCTCAAGCTTATCGTGAAAGCATTACGCGTGCGGCAATTTGGCTTAGTGGCATGCAATCTAGAAACGGTGGTTTCGCAGCCTTCGATGTGGACAATACTTATTATTACCTTAACGAAATTCCATTTGCTGACCACGGCGCGTTGCTTGATCCCCCCACTAGTGACGTCACTGCTCGTTGCACAGGCTTCCTGGCCTTATACGGAAAACCTGAGCAACAAAATTCCATAAAACAAGGATTATCCTATTTGTTCAATGAACAAGAACCCAGTGGCGCTTGGTTTGGTCGCTGGGGAAGTAATTATATTTACGGCACCTGGTCAGTTCTAGAGGCTTTTCAACTGGCAAAAGTGGATACTGCTCATGAATCTATCATTCGTGCTGCACAATGGTTAAAGTCCGTTCAACGTGAGGATGGAGGATGGGGTGAAAACAACGATACTTATTTTAATCCGCAGTTAGCTGGGCAATTTGAGACAAGTACCTCATTTCAAACCGCCTGGGCCTTGCTTGGCCTGATGGCAGCGGGAGAGACACATAGCCCAGAAGTACGTAAAGGAATTGAGTTCCTTCTTAACAAACAGGATAGTGATGGCCTGTGGAATGATCCATGGTTCACAGCACCAGGATTTCCACGGGTTTTCTACTTAAAATATCATGGATACTCAAAGTATTTTCCGTTGTGGGCTCTAGCAAGATACCAAGCGTTTACTCAAAGGGATCTTGTTTGAATTTGGTTGGTATTGTCACAGCCATGCGAGTTGAAGCCAGCTGTATTACTACACGTCACCTGCCCCTAGGTAAAATGGTGACTCTGGGAGAAAGTACAGCGATTTGGCTCTGTGGAATGGGTGAAGAAGCGGCGCGAAGTGCTGCAACTGGATTGCAGGCAGGGGGGGCAACCACTTTAATTAGCTTCGGGATTGCAGGAGCACTAGATTCCGTCTTACGTCCAGGAGACTTGGTGCTACCAGAGTCGATTTATTCTGGATATTCACTACCCGTATCCTTAGACTGGAGAGCACGAATTCAACAACACTTGCCCTCTAACCTGCATGTTGCCGGTGGTAAATTAGCTGCAAGTCAGCAAGTACTTACTTCGGTGGTTGAAAAACGTAAGTTGGCGGAATCCACTGGAGCTTGTGCGGTAGATTTAGAAAGTGGTGCAGTGGCTGAGGTAGCCGCAAATGCCGGTATACCATTCCTTGCAATACGTGCAATTGCAGACCCTATGGAATTCTCACCACCTTCAGCTCTACTCAACGCGGTACACCCAGATGGTAGTGCCAACCTAGCCCGGATACTATCTCTACTGTTACAACGGTCCGTAACCTTGAGCACGTTGCTTCGTCTTGCAACAGGGTTGCGGACTGCACGCACCACCCTGTCGACTGTGGTGTTGCATGCAGGTATGGAGCTAGGAATCCAACCAAATCATGCTACAACCGAGTATCAGATTGACAAAAAATAACCATCAGTGAAACCAAATCTGATACTTGCATCCATACGTTCAGCCAACCAGTGTCGTTTCAAGCAAGTCGCGGTTCTTTGCTAATTGAGCAGGTAGTTTCTCGCCCATTTTCTCAAACCATTCTTTGTGTAGAACCAGTTCTTGCTTCCAGGCATCGGTATCTACTTGGTTCAGTTCATTAAATTCAGTCTCGCTAATTTCTGCTCCAGTCCAGTCAATATCCTCAAAGCGAGGCATCCAACCCAATGCGGTTTTGTGGGCTGGAACACGCTTCTTTACGCGATCTACGATCCACTTCAACACACGCATGTTGTCACTGAAACCGGGCCACATGAATTCACCCTTCTCGTTTAGGCGAAACCAGTTAACACAAAAAATATTTGGTACTTGTTTGATCGCTTTCCCCATCTTCAACCAGTGGTTAAAGTAGTCACCCATGTGGTAGCCACAGAATGGCAGCATAGCGAAAGGATCGCGTCGTACAACGCCCTGTTTGCCAAAAGCAGCAGCAGTGGTTTCAGAACCAAGTGTAGAAGCCATGTAAACACCAAGATTCCAGTCGAATGCTTCGTAAACTAAAGGCACCGTGGTAGCACGACGACCACCGAAGATAAAGGCAGAAATCGGTACACCTTTCGGATCTTCCCAGGCTGCATCAATAGATGGACACTGGCTGGCTGGAGCAGTGAATCGTGAATTAGGATGAGCTGCCTTACGACCAGTCTTACCGTCTTCTGGAGTCCAGTCCTTGCCTTGCCAATCGATTAGATGTGCTGGAGGTTCCTTCGTTAGGCCTTCCCACCAGACGTCACCATCATCAGTCAGGGCAACATTGGTAAAAATGACATTTTCCTTCAAGGTTGTCAGAGCATTGGGGTTGGTTTTTTCAGAAGTGCCTGGAGCAACACCAAAGAAGCCTGCTTCTGGATTAATGGCATAGAATTGACCGTCCTTGCCAGGTTTAATCCAGGCTATGTCATCTCCCACTGTAGTAACTTTCCAGTCGTCGAAAGTCTTAGGTGGGATCAACATAGCAAGATTAGTTTTACCACAGGCAGAAGGAAAGGCTGCAGCCACGTAGATCTTGTCTCCAGTAGGTGACTCGATTCCAAGGATCAACATGTGTTCAGCCAGCCAACCCTCATCACGCGCCATAGTCGAAGCAATACGCAATGCAAAACACTTTTTGCCAAGCAGCGCGTTGCCACCATATCCTGAACCGTAGGACCAGATCTCGCGAGTTTCTGGAAAGTGTACGATGTATTTGACGGTCGGGTTGCAGGGCCACTTAACATCTTGAACACCTGGTTCCAGGGGTGCACCAATACTGTGTAGACAAGGTACGAATTCGCCATTTGTACCAAGCACGTCGTACACCGCTTTACCCATACGTGTCATGATGCGCATGTTGACTACCACGTAAGGCGAATCACTAATTTCTACACCAATTTGTGCTATAGGCGAGCCGAGTGGCCCCATACTGAAGGGAACTACATACAGAGTACGACCGCGCATTGATCCCTTAAATAAGCCTGTAAGTGTCTCGCGCATTTTCTTTGGATCTTCCCAGTTGTTAGTAGGGCCAGCGTCATCACGCTGCTCCGAACAGATGTAAGTACGATCCTCTACTCTTGCTACGTCAGATGGGTCAGAACAGGCCAGAAAAGAATTAGGACGTTTGGCTGGGTTGAGTTTGACAAAAGTACCCGCATCGACCAGTTTGGAGCACAGTTGGTCGTATTCTTCCTGTGAGCCATCGCACCATACTATGTGGTCGGGTTCTGTCAGGGTGGCAATTTTGGCTACCCATTCTTTCAATTTTGAATGTTTTACGTAATCTGGTGCTACGATGTCGATGTTCATTTTAATAAAGTCTCCATGCTATTGATTACCTACAATCTCTATACTGATCTGTTCTAGCTCAGCTCTCTCTATACTGTCCAAAGATGTTTTCATTGATTCAATCGATGCTTCCTTCCTCTACTCTATATACTATGTTCAAACTACAAATTGGAGCATCTTCGTTATGGCTTCTTTTTTATCTAAGTCAAACATTGGATTTTAACATGGAAAGGAGGTAACTTTGACAATTATCAAATATGAATATGCTAAAACTAGATACGATTATAGAAAATATAATGCAATTTATTACTTTTATATTTTGTGGGGTTGCTGATGGGGCTCGAACCCACGATAACCGGAATCACAATCGGGGAAATAGAAAAAACCAGGATAGTACAAAACAAATAAGAGTAGTGCAATCAATTTATTAGCTATTCCTATCTACTCTCACCTTTTCCTGTTTTTTACCTGTCAGCGTGCCATAAGTGTGCCACAAAGAAAAAGCACCTATGTAGAATAACCATAGATGCTTATATTTTATGGGGTGGCTGATGGGGCTCGAACCCACGACAACCGGAATCACAATCCGGGACTCTACCAGCTGAGCTACAGCCACCATCTGAAAAACTACAATTCATTCGGGCTTAGAAACCCAAAGCAAATTGTTTCAGAAACACTCTGGCGTGCCCGACAGGAATCGAACCTGTAACCCCCAGCTTAGAAGGCTGGTGCTCTATCCGGTTGAGCTACGGGCACTACTCAAACCGGGTTTACCCTAAATCAATTGGGCGTGAATTGGTCGGGGTGGAGAGATTTGAACTCCCGACATCCTGGTCCCAAACCAGGCGCGCTACCAGGCTACGCTACACCCCGGAAAGGCCGCAACTATACCTTTCCACTGATAAAAGGTCAATTTTCCTGGCTATTCCGTCCGATCTTCCCAACATGAAAAGAGTCTGAAAATCAGGGAAATATTTGAAAAACAAATAAGGAGGTTAGATACTTAAATTCAAAGATCTTTATTCAGAATCATTTCGGAGTCAGAAAATGTTTTTGTACCCTACTTGTTTTTGTCCTTCGTAAACCCAAACATATCATAATGCTTGACTACCCAAAACTAAATGCATACCCCTTGTCATTCAACTTTAGATATGGATGAAATTGCACAAAATTGTGCAAGATATTTAAGACAAATAAATTACAAATTCACTTGCTGTATAATGTGATTTCTGATATTAAAGCGACTTCGCTTGTAACAAGAAAAGGAAAGGAACGCCAAGAATGCCGCAACAATTACATAAACAGCCTACTCCCTATAAGCTGAGAAAGGGAGAAAACTACATGAGCTCAAAACAACTTGCGCATTTTCGCAAGATATTGGAAGGTATTAAGATTGAGCTGGGGCAGGATATTGATCGTACAGTCCACACCATGCAGGATGAAGCTACAGTTTTCGCCGACCCCAACGACCGTGCCAGCCAGGAATCTGATATGGCACTGGAACTACGTAATCGTGATCGCGAACGCAAGCTCATCAAGAAAATTGATGAGACCATTGCTAAGATAGATTCTGATGAATATGGCTTTTGCGATAGCTGCGGTATTGAAATTGGCCTGAAACGTCTTGAAGCTCGTCCCACTGCTGCTCTTTGTATCGACTGCAAAACGCTAGACGAAATAAGAGAAAAGCAACTAGCTAAGTAAAATTGATTGTTAATTTCCGAAAAGTATATATTAAGGTTAAGCTTAAGGTCGGAAGTAAAAAAATCTAAAACTAGCTATTTCTTACAATCAATTGCTAATAAAACTATAACCTACTAAACGACATTGTCAGTAGCTTCCGATGTGACTGCTTTCATACTGAGACGAAGTCGACCTTTGTCATCAGCTTCCAGTACCTTAACGCGTACTCCCTGACCTTCCTTTAGGTGATCGGCGACACTGTTAACACGTTCATTGGCAATTTGTGAGATGTGCAATAAACCATCCTTGCCGGGCAGAACACTCACAATCGCACCGAAATCTAGAAGTTTCAGCACGGTCCCGTCATATATCCTACCCACCTCCACATCAGCAGTAATATCCTCGATACGTTTTCTAGCCAATTCGCCACCCTCGGCACTGATACAAGCTATAATGATAGTACCATCATCTGTGATATCGATAGTTGTGCCAGTTTCCTCAGTCAATGCACGGATCACCGCACCGCCTTTGCCGATCACATCACGGATTTTCTCAGGATTAATTTTAATCTTAATAATACGCGGAGCGTGTTTAGAAATTTCTTCACGGGTTGAGGGTAGGGCCTGTTTCATGATCCCTAAAATGTGCATACGCCCTTCTTTAGCCTGTGCCAACGCAGCTTGAATGATTTCCTCGGTAATACCCTGAATCTTGATATCCATTTGCAGAGCAGTAATACCGTTCTCAGTACCAGCAACCTTGAAATCCATGTCGCCTAAATGATCTTCATCACCAAGAATATCAGTAAGCACGGCGAAACGATTACCCTCTTTGATAAGCCCCATTGCAATACCTGCTACATGAGCTTTCAACGGTACTCCTGCATCCATTAATGCAATACACCCGCCACAAACTGAAGCCATAGAACTAGAACCGTTAGATTCGGTAATTTCGGACACGACCCTCAACGAATAACCAAATTCTTCAACAGAAGGTAACACTGCAATAAGTGCACGCTTCGCAAGACGCCCGTGACCAATTTCGCGGCGCTTGGGTGTTCCGACGCGACCGGTTTCTCCTGTAGCGTAAGGTGGAAAATTGTAGTGGAACATAAAGCGATCAGTGTAATCCCCCTGCAATGCATCAATTTTTTGCTCATCTCGTCCCGTGCCAAGAGTTGCAATCACCAATGCTTGAGTTTCACCACGAGTAAACAAAGCAGAACCGTGGGTGCGTGGCAGTACACCATTGCGAATGGAAATAGGCCGCACAGTACGAGTGTCGCGTCCATCTATACGATGCTTGCCATCAAGAATCCGGCTGCGCACAATCTTTGACTCTAGATCAAAACAAACTTCCTTGACGGCTTGCTCATCCGGCCCCTCTTCTGAACCGACCCCAATCTCGGTAAAAACTCGCTGCCAGATTTTATCAATGGTCTCGGATCGCTCTTGTTTTTGCTCCAAAAGAAATGCTGCGCCTAAATCTACTTCTGCCAGCTGCGCGATCCTTTCAGCCAGCTCCGTATCCTTCTTTGCCGGCGTCCAATCCCATTCAGTAACTCCTACTTCATCGGCTAATTCGTTAATGACAGTGATTACTGCTTGCATTTGTTCATGGCCGAACATAACTGCACCTAACATCACTTCTTCAGGTAATTCTTTTGCCTCAGATTCTACCATCAGCACAGCATGTTGCGTTCCCGCTACTACCAGATTCAACTCGGTCTCCGTAAGTTCAGTAGTCGTTGGATTTAGCACATACTCTCCATTAATATAACCGATACGAGCTCCACCAACGGGGCCATCAAAGGGAATACCAGAAAGTACTAACGCGGCAGAAGCACCAATTATTGCAGGAATATCTGCATCTACTTCATTATCAGAAGACAAAACTGTAGCAACAATTTGCACTTCGTTGTAAAAACTGTCAGGAAATAGAGGACGAATAGGGCGATCAATTAGGCGAGAAGTAAGAATTTCTTTCTCAGAAGGACGGCCTTCACGCTTAAAGAAACTACCGGGTATCCTGCCTGCAGCATAACTGCGTTCTTGATAATCCACCGTTAACGGGAAGAAATCCTGCCCTGGTTTAGCATTTTTCACACCAACAACCGTGACTAATACCACGGTGTCATCCATTGTAACGATTACTGCTCCATGTGCCTGTCTTGCAATCTCCCCGGTTTCCAACGTCAATTGATGACGTCCGTAGGCAATACTTTTCTTGATCGGTTTCAATTTGCTGTCCTTTCTGATGAGATTATCTTTATTCGGATCCGTCTCCAACTAGTCCATATAACATTTATTACTATCGCCCACTAAAAAGCTAACAATAATTCATATAGTTACAACCACGCTAATCAGACAGAGTAGTAAAGTCATTTACGAAGACCAAGGCGCTCGATCAGCGTACGATAAGCATCAGTGCTGCTGCGATTCAGGTAATCAAGCAACTTGCGACGGCGATTCACCATTCGTAATAAACCTCGACGCGAATGATGGTCCTTAACGTGAACCTTGAAATGACTGGTCAAATCGTTGATACGGGTAGTTAATAACGCCACCTGTACTTCCGGGGAACCAGTATCTCCAGCGACCCTTTGATAGTCGTGCACTACCTGCGCTTTTTTATCGGTTGTGACGGACATGCATTCTCTCCAATTTAAATGCTTAATACGAAAAGGCGCTATTTTACTCTTTAACAAGGTGAATTCTCAAGTAATGTACCAATTTTTTTGGTCTTAGTATTTAAATAGTAAACAGATAAGTCACTTACCGTTTCTATGTTAAAACCCCTAAAAGAACAGCATCAGTGTAAAACAAACGACATCAGCTTACGCAGATAGCTTTTATTCAAACGATCATTTCAAGCATTAATGCAAACATTTGCCCCCCATTTCATGCACGCCCCAAAATATTGTCGAAAAATACCTCGTCTACTGACAAACCTATACAAGAAACCTAAGCTATACAAGAAACCTAAGACAATCTCACAATGGCAACTACCAACAGAGCATGAATGAAACTACAGACAGTATAGAAGGCAATAGCTAACAAGGGGTTGACCAAAAGTCAGGTAACCGCTACTGTCTAACGTTCTATTTATTATTTGTGTGGAACTCAACGTAGGTAAGAAAGAATGGTCACAGAAAATTTAACCGGCGCTGAAATTACGATACGCTGTTTACAGGAAGAAGGAGTCGATTTTATCTTTGGCTATCCTGGCGGGGCGGTATTGTTTATATATGACGAATTGTTTAAACAAGACAAGGTTAAGCACATACTAGTGCGCCATGAGCAAGCAGCGATACACGCGGCAGATGGGTATGCACGCTCAAGTAACAAAATAGGAGTTGCATTGGTGACGTCTGGCCCCGGCGTAACCAATGCTGTTACTGGTATTGCTACCGCCTACATGGATTCAATTCCAATGGTCATTATTAGTGGACAAGTGCCAACCCATGCTATTGGTCTAGACGCGTTCCAAGAAGTTGATACCGTGGGTATCACGCGCCCCTGTGTCAAGCATAATTTCCTGGTAAAAGATATTACAGAGCTAGCTACTACTATCAAGAAAGCATTCTATATCTGCTCAACTGGACGCCCAGGGCCAGTGCTCGTAGATATTCCTAAGGATGTAACCCAGGAAAAAACAAACTTTTCCTACCCGAGTAGTGTGACTATGCGTTCCTACAATCCTACCAGTAAAGGACATCCTGGACAGCTTAAAAAAGCGATGCAACTAATATTGGGCTCAAAACGACCGATGGTCTATGCCGGTGGCGGGGTGGTACTGAGTAATGCAGCCACACAACTTACGAATCTTGTACAGATGCTAAATTTTCCTTGTACGAATACATTGATGGGACTGGGCAGTTATCCTGCAACTGACAGACAATTTGTCGGCATGTTAGGCATGCACGGTACTTATGAAGCAAATATGGCAATGCAGAATTGTGACGTACTGATTGCGATTGGCGCACGCTTTGATGACCGTGTGATTGGTAACCCTAAACATTTTTTCAACAAAGAAAGAAAAATAATACACATTGACATTGACCCTTCATCTATTTCCAAACGCGTCAAGGTGGATGTGCCCATTGTTGGAAGTGTTACTAATGTGCTTGATGAGCTGATTAAATTGCTAAAGACCAGCAAAGAAAAAACTAAGCGAACGGCACTCAAATCATGGTGGGACCAAATTGAACAGTGGCGTACACGAGATTGCCTTAAGTATGACCGAAGAAGCCCCATAATTAAGCCACAAATGGTAGTTGAGAAACTTTACAAGATAACTAAGGGAAATGCTTTTATCACCTCAGACGTAGGCCAACATCAGATGTGGGCAGCACAGTTCTACAAATTCGACAAGCCTCGGCGTTGGATTAATTCTGGCGGATTGGGAACTATGGGATTTGGTCTGCCAGCAGCCATGGGCGTGCAGATTGCTAACCCAAAAAACGCAGTGGCCTGTATCACTGGTGAAGCCAGTATACAGATGTGCATTCAGGAATTATCAACCTGCAAACAATATAATCTACCGCTCAAGATTGTTAACCTCAACAATCGCTATATGGGTATGGTGCGTCAATGGCAGGAATTTTTCCACGGCAATCGTTATGCTGAATCATATGTAGATGCACTGCCTGACTTTGTCAAACTGGCTGAAAGCTATGGCCATATAGGAATGAAAATTGAACAGCCAAACGACATAGAAGATGCATTAAAAGAAGCGTTCAGTCTCAAAAACAGACTAGTATTCATGGACTTCATTACCGATCAAACCGAAAACGTATTCCCTATGGTGCCTGGTGGAAAAGGCCTCTCTGAAATGATTTTGGTATAAAGATGCGACATATTATTTCCTTGTTGATGGAAAACGAAGCCGGTGCCTTGTCACGCGTAGCTGGCCTGTTCTCGGCACGAGGCTATAATATTGAATCACTTACAGTTGCACCTACCGAGGACCCCACTCTGTCACGTATGACTTTAGTTACTGTTGGTTCAGATGATGTAGTCGAACAAATCACCAAGCAATTGAATAAATTGATCGATGTGATAAAAATAATAGATTTAAGTGATGGAGATCATATTGAATGCGAGTTGATGCTGGTGAAAGTACGCGCAATAGGTAAGTACCGCAAGGAGATAAAAACTACAGCTGATATTTTTCACGGACGCATTGTTGATGTTACAGACAAAGCATATATTATAGAACTAACTGGCACTGGTTCAAAACTTGACGCATTTCTCGACACTATGGAACGCAACACGATTCTAGAAACAGTTCGTACTGGTGCTTCTGGAATTGGTCGTGGTGAACGAATATTGAAAGTATAGTGAAATCTAACATGATTATGGAAAAAGACTTTTCTGCCCTTGATCAACTAACTCCAGTACTTGCTCCCAATTAAATTGGAAAGGAAATCTATGAAGGTTTTTTACGATAAAGACGCTGATTTGTCCCTCATCAAAAAAAAGAAAGTCACCATTGTGGGTTATGGCTCACAAGGACACGCTCATGCTAATAACCTTAATGACTCTGGCGTAAAGGTCACTGTTGGCCTACGTAAGAACGGTGCATCCTGGAGCAAAGCAAAGAATGCTGGTCTCACTGTTAAGGGAATTGCTGAAGCCGTTAAGGGTGCGGACATTGTGATGCTTTTGATACCCGACGAAAAGATCGCGGCTGTTTACAAGTCAGAAATTGAGCCCAATCTCAAAAAGGCAGCAACACTTGCATTCGCCCATGGCTTTAATATCCACTACGGCCAGGTTTCGCCACGTAAGGACCTTGATGTGATTATGATTGCACCTAAAGGGCCTGGTCATCTTGTACGCTCAACCTATATACAGGGTGGTGGTGTACCTTCACTCATCGCTGTACATCAAAACGAATCTGGCAAAGCTCGTAACTTGGCACTGTCTTATGCTGCAGCCAACGGAGGTACACGTGGAGGAGTGATCGAAACTAACTTCCGCGAAGAAACTGAAACTGATTTGTTTGGTGAGCAGGTAGTGCTATGTGGCGGGCTTACCTCTCTGATTCAAGCAGGTTTTGAGACTCTAGTAGAAGCGGGATACGCACCAGAAATGGCCTATTTCGAATGCCTGCACGAAGTAAAGTTGATAGTGGATTTAATCTATGAAGGAGGTATTGCCAACATGCGTTATTCCATCTCTAATAATGCTGAATATGGCGATATTTCGCGTGGTCCACGCATTGTCACCGACGAGACTCGTGCAGAAATGCGTAAGATTTTACGAGAAATTCAGACAGGAGAATATGCTCGCGAGTTTATAATGGAAAATCAAGCTGGCGCACCTATGCTTAAAACCAGCCGTCGTCTCGCCTCTGAACATCAGATTGAAGTAATCGGAACGAAACTGCGCAGTATGATGCCATGGATTAAGAAGAATAAACTGGTTGACCAAGAAAAGAATTAGTGTGAAATGACAGATAATCTATGGAACATGAAATGTAGAGTGTAGATCCCTTCTGCAATAAAGAATATAACCGATCACTATTTAACTATTCATATACTGATGAATTACCCGCATCCCTTTTTTGCTCGCGAAGGCTGGCCCTTTATAATAGGAGCAGTTGTAATTGCAGCACTAGTCAATATACTTGCGAGCTTGATTTGGGCAGTACCATTCTGGCTAATCGCATTCTTTGTTTTACAATTTTTTCGTGACCCACCACGTGTTGTTCCGCAAAAAGCTAACGCTGTACTATCGCCCGCTGATGGCAGCATAGTCGCAGTGGAAAGTGTACAAGATCCATATCTCAAACGTGATGCCATAAAGGTAAGCGTATTTATGAATGTTTTCAATGTCCATTCCAACCGTAGTCCAGTGGATGGGCAAGTGCGTGACGAATGGTATTTCCCTGGCAAATTTTTCAGCGCTAATCTACCTAAGGCCTCCCTAGAAAATGAACGTAATGCTCTGTGGATAAAAACTGATAGCGGTCTTGATATAACCTGTGTGCAAGTCGCTGGGTTGATTGCAAAACGTATTCTATGCTATGTGAAAACTGGTGACCATCTTGCACGCGGCCAGCGTTTCGGTTTTATCCGTTTCGGCTCACGTGTAGACGTTTATCTTCCGCTAAACACTGAAATCAAAGTAAGCATAGGAGACAAGGTTTATGCTACGCTAACTATACTTGCGGAATTAGCCCAATAATATTGACTGTGGCTAGATAATTCGTCCCTTTCTGATCTCTATCTCCTGTTTACCATCCTATCGTAACGGTTTACCATGCATCGGTGTCTCATAGAGTAATACATAAATAATGTACGACCCCAACCAACCTCGCATAATGTTTAAATCAAAGCTACGGCGACGTGGCATTTATTTGCTCCCCAATCTGTTTACTACCGCGGCGTTATTTGCAGGGTTTTATGCCATCGTGCAGGCGATGAATGGGCGTTTTGAGCATTCCGCAGTAGCTATTTTCATCGCCATGGTGCTAGATGGACTGGATGGACGAGTAGCACGTCTCACCCATACCCAGAGCGAATTTGGTGCTGAATATGACAGTATGTCCGACATGATTTCATTTGGTGCAGCTCCTGCACTAGTTATATATGAATGGGCCTTGAAGGGTATGGGGAATTGGGGTTGGATTGCAGCTTTTATTTATTGCACCTGCACTGCGTTACGTCTTGCGCGTTTTAACACAAAAATAGCGACAGTAGACAAACGATTTTTCCAAGGCTTACCTAGCCCCGCAGCTGCTGCTCTGATTGCAGGACTGGTTTGGGTAATGATAGATTTTAAAATAGAGGGACCAGACATTAGTTGGCTGGCATGGTGTATTACAGTATTTGCTGGTTTTACTATGGTTAGCAACCTTCCCTATTACAGTGGCAAGGAAATTAATTTACACAAAAGCGTACCATTCATTACCGTGTTGTTGCTTGCCCTGTTCTTTTTTGTGCTGATTCCAAGTCAACCGCCTGTTGTACTGTTCTGTTTGTTCATGCTGTACGCATTATCTGGTTACGTTACGTGGTTGTGGCGATGGCAGAAAAAGAAGAAAATTACTAGTAAGTAAAAGACTTTGCCTATTTTCTGTTGTGTAAACAGAAAAAACCGTTTATATTTAATCTCATGAAGCAAATTAACGACTATTCTTGGTTTTATCTCCCTCATAGCCTGCTATTCCGAGCAGGAGCACTACTGCGCCCTGTGCGCTGACTACTACACTTATTCCAAAGTCTAACCCATCAGAGTCTGTTTTGCAGATTCTGTATTTCAACTCAAGCATTTTTTCTATATATAATAGATCTATGATGGAGAAAGAATGAAAGACCATTTGATTATTTTTGATACGACTTTGCGTGATGGTGAGCAAAGCCCCGGTGCGTCCATGACCAGGGAAGAAAAGGTTCGTATTGCACGACAACTAGAACGTATGCTGGTCGACATTATTGAAGCTGGATTCCCGGCTGCTTCGAACGGTGATTTCAAAGCGGTGCAAGCGGTGGCTGATGCTATTAAAGATAGCACCGTGTGTGGATTAGCTCGTGCCACTAAGGAAGATATCAACCGTGCCGGTGAAGCTTTAAAGGGTGCAAATTCAGCACGTATACATACTTTTATTGCTACCTCACCAATTCATATGGAGAAAAAACTACGCATGTCTCCTGACCAAGTGTTGGAGCAAGCCGTAAAAGCTGTGAAATGGGCGAGCCAATATACTGACAACGTGGAATTTTCTCCTGAAGATGCGGGTCGTTCAGACATTGATTTTCTTTGTCGTATACTAGAAGCAGTTATCAATGCCGGAGCAACCACCCTCAATATTCCTGACACTGTAGGTTACACTATGCCGGAACAATTCGGTAAACTCATACGCACCCTACGTGAACGTATACCTAATTCTGACAAGGTTACATTCTCAGTACATTGCCATAACGATCTAGGTCTAGCAGTCGCTAATTCTTTATCAGCGGTAATGAACGGTGCACGACAGGTTGAGTGCACCATCAATGGTCTGGGCGAGCGTGCAGGTAATGCCTCTCTTGAGGAGATAGTGATGGCGGTGCGCACTCGCCAGGATTTATTTCCTTGTGACACGCGAATAGATGCAACTCACATCGTTCCAGCCAGCAAACTTGTTTCGGGCATTACCGGCTTTCCAGTACAACCTAATAAAGCCATCGTCGGTGCGAATGCTTTTGCACATGAAGCTGGCATACACCAAGATGGCGTACTCAAACACCGTGAAACGTACGAAATCATGCGTGCCGAAGATGTCGGCTGGGGCGCAAACAAATTAACGTTGGGAAAACACTCTGGACGCAGCGCCTTTCGCAACCGTTTGACTGAACTTGGTATCGAACTGGAATCGGAAGAAGTACTTAATACCACGTTCATGCGTTTCAAAGAACTGGCCGACAAAAAGCACGATATCTTCGATGAGGATTTGCATGCGCTAGTTTCAGACGAAACCATGACGTTACAGGAACACTACAAGCTTCTATCGTTGACCGCACATAGTGAAACTGGTGAAACTCCGTACGCCAATGTAGTTATCGCTGAAGAAGGCAAGGAGATACGTGCAGAATCAGACGGTAGTGGGCCGGTGGATGCCACTTTCCGAGCAATTGAAAAGATTCTTTTCAGTGGCGCTGATCTACAATTGTATTCGGTTAATAACATCACTAGCGGTTCTGATTCTCAGGGAGAAGTAACCGTGCGGCTGCAAAAATCAGGGCGTATCGTCAACGGTCACGGAGCAGATACTGATATTGTCGTAGCCTCTGCCAAAGCTTACCTCAGTGCACTCAATAAGCTGCACAGTAAGTTCGAAAGAACGAATCCTCAGGTATAGTAAGTTACTTATATCTCTTAGCGACACGCTTCCTAGGGGCTGCCAACTATCTTTTTCTAAATATGTACCAATTACAATTTATGAAGGATAAGCCCAGGTGCCGTACCATGCACCTTTTACCAAGTTTGGATAAGATTCTTTTCCTAGGCTACCGTTGTACCGCCCAAGTGCACGAAAATAATCCCCTTTTTCTTTGCGTAGGTAGTGTCGTAGGATGACACAGCCGTAGCGTAAATTATGACGCATGTGAAAAAGATTGTCGTCACTATCGCCGATTTCTCTAATCCAGAATGGCATAACCTGCATGTAGCC
>SMVA01015316.1_pt1 | contig 26178 bp, 18 predicted proteins | sample 2456451 | NCBI WGS metagenome assembly SMVA01 (sample SAMN11095933, study PRJNA526329) | marine sediment metagenome | biome: Marine sediment; feature: Surficial sediment; material: Deep marine sediment; isolation source: Hadal surficial sediment | place: Pacific Ocean | collected 2014-05 | depth... | reverse complement strand
TTCGACTCGTCATGCTGCACCGCCTGTTGCCGTCTCAGAAGAGTCCGATCGACCTCCTCGAACATATTCACGGACTCCGCCGCTTGCGACTCCGTGTCGCCGAGGCCTTGCAGGACAGCTGCCGACAAAGCCAGGCTCGAGAGAAGCGTCTCACGTATGAAGAACTCTACCCCCATGTCCATCAAGCGCAAGGCGTGGTAACGGTTACGCGCGCGGGCGTAAATTCTGACGTGCGGGTAGTGGGTCCGGATGGTCTGGACCGTCTTGAGTGACTGTTCCGGGTCTGCGATGGCGACAACGATAATGGTGCAAGCGTCTACGCGCGCGGCGCGGAGGATATCCAGGCGGTGCGGCTCCCCGTAATAAACTTTGTTGCCGAAGCGCCGGACGATGTCCACTTGTTCAACGCTGGAGTCGATCGCGGTGAACGGGATCCCGCGCATGGCGAGAATGCGTCCGATGACCTGCCCGACCCGGCCGAATCCGGCGATGATGACCGAGTTCTGTGTCTGCGGGATCACGTCGAAACGATGGGTCGCACCGCCCCCTAGCCATCGCCCGAGGACTTTCTCGTTGAATATGAACAGCAGTGGCGTCGCGGCCATGGAGAGTGTCACCACGAGGATGAAGAACTCCGCGTCAGTCTGCGAGATGATCCCGTAGGATATCGCGGTCGCAAACAGGACGAACGCGAACTCGCCCCCCTGAGGCAGCACCATGCTCAAGGTACCAGCGCGGGCCTTACTCAGGCCGAAGACTCGACCCAGGGCGAAGATGATGGTTGCTTTGACGAGCAGTAATCCAAGCATGACGCTCACAATAGTGAGCCAGCGCTCAGCGAGCAGGCCGAGATTCGCGGTCATGCCTACTGCGATGAAAAACAGTCCGAGCAACAATCCCTTGAACGGCGCGATGTCCGCCTCCAACTGATGGCGATATTCGGAGTCCGCTAGCAACATACCGGCTAGGAACGCACCGAGGCCCATCGGGAGGTGCGCCGACTCCATGAGAAGCGCGGCGCCGATCACGATCAACAGTGCGGCGGCGGTAAACGTCTCGGTGTTTCCCCAGCGGGCGACGGCGCGAAACATCTGTCTGAGCGCGAAGCGACCTCCGGCAAACACGGCTACCGTGACCAGGACGCTGATAACGACGTTGCCCGGGACCTCGCCATCGGTCGCGACCGTCGCCGCGCCGAGAAGAGGGATCAACGCCAGCATCGGGATGACAGCCAGGTCCTGGAACAGTAGTACGGCGAAAGCCCAGCGGCCGTGAGTCGTTGTCAGCTGGTTTTTCTCGGCCAGCATCTGCAACACGAACGCCGTCGAGGAAAGTGCGAGCCCGAAACCGACCAACCAGGCGACGTTCGGAGCCAGGCCGGCGAGCAGTCCGAGGCCCGCCAGGACGACACCCGTCACGACCACTTGCGCCAGGCCGAGCCCGAAGACCTGTTTGCGTAGGATCCATAGCCGGCGGGGCTGCAGTTCCAAGCCGACTATGAACAGTAAGAAGACGACGCCGAGTTCGGCGAAGCGAAGAATATTTTCAGCGTCGTCTATCAGCCCCAGGACCCAAGGGCCGATGACGACTCCGGCGGCCAGATAGCCTAGTACGGAGCCAAAGCCGAGGCGCCGGAAAAGAGGTACGGCGATCATCGCAGTACCTAAAAAGATTGCCGTCTCTTCAAGGAATTCCATGGGCGTATCCTAAGTTGTCAAGCACTTGTGCTGAGCGCGCAGACTACCTTCCTCAGCGTAACCGGTCTCGCCAGCGACGCGTTTCGAACCAGTCTCTGTGAGTCGTTGGTAGCCAGGTGTCGATCTCTTGCGCCGTTATCGAGGCTCGAGATCTGCGACGTAGTGGCGCGGAGCGATTCGTCCGGGGCGTGGCAAGGACTAGAAGAACTCGGGTTCGGCGTGCAGACATCGACTCGGTACACATGCCGCCGGCGTATCAGCCCAGATATGGGCGAAGCGGGGGCCGCGAATCACGTGTCCGCCAATCCTAACCGATCTTAGGTCACGACGCCGTGATGATACGGTTCCGGGGAGGGCTGAGGCTGCGGTTCGCCCGTGTGAGTTACCGGTAGCCTTTCCTGCGACGCGACGCGACGAAACCGGCGGCGACCAGCAGTAGCGCTGCGTAGAATAGCAACAGTCGTCCCTGGCCCGTCGTGATCGATGTGCTGGTGAAGAATTCCTGCTCCGCGCGTATCAAGCTGCGCGCGTTGTCAGGTATCGGCATCAGTACGATCTGCGTCACCTTGGATTGGATGAGCGACTTGTTGTCCAGAATCACGGCCACGGAGTCCAGAAGTCTCTGCACCTGGTTGGGCATGTTCGCGTCTATTCGTAGATCCCGGCCGAGAGACACGAGTAGTCGGCGCAGTTCGAAGTCTTCGACGCTGGCGCTGGCACTCGCGTAATCGAGCGTGCCAGCCACGAGTTGAGACGTGTCGGCCGCCGCTCTATCCAGCCGGCGCCGCCGCATCTGCTGAGTGATCCCGGGGCCGGAATCGCGAACGAATGCGATACTGTCCATGTAGGCGGCTTGTTCCGTGAACAACTCCGCCAGGAGGGGTTCGGTCCGGCTCACGATCAGCGTGTAAGCGTCGTAACGATCCCGAATCGGGCCTTCCCGGCGCTCACCACCCCCGGCCTCGAACAGGAGTCCAGATAGTCGCTCGGGGCTCCCCGTGACTCGAGCCGCCAGTGCCCGTGCGTCCTGGCCAGGATCTTGCCTGCTCGTCCACGCTGAATCCAACGTGGTCGTCAGAGCGCTGTAGTCTTCCGCAGTCCGCTCAAGGTCGGCGATGGCGGCGAGATGGGCATCGTGCACGGCGACGGGCACGGGGCGAGACTGCAGTACAAACTTCGCCAGCGGCACGAATGCCGCGACGACCAAGCCGATGATCAGGATGCGTCGCATCATTGAGATCCGGTTGACGTAATCGGTAGATCAGCACCTTAGGGAAAGCGGCATACACTTACAGTGACTGGCTTCACAGGTCCCACGGCTGGTTCGCCAGGAGGCCGCAAGACTCAGGATTATGTCAAATCGATCGGCCGGCCTGGCTAACGTTCGCGTCCGCCGTGGCGCGTCTGCTGAACTTCGGAACGGAGCGTCTTCTTCTCCTTCGTTCGTTTCGCGGAGTTCGATTTGTCATGCCGACCACCCTTTCTCAGCAGCGGCGAGCGCGCGACAGGATTCCGGGTCTTCTTAACCACGAGCGGGATGTCGCTTGAGGACGGCCAGGTGCCGGGAAACGACGGCCCGACCGACGGGCGATCCCTCTTCCGGCCGGCCGGCCGGCGACGGACCCGCACGAAGCGGCTCGAAATTAGAGTTCACATACGTAAGGGTACACTTACGCCAGCCAGCCCTCCAGGCTGTTCAACGGTCGGTTCCCGGAACTCAGGTCCACGGCCCCTTAGGCTATGATGTCATCGTCGATGCCCATCATGGAAGCCATCTCTACCACGGCAACGCTCAAGAGGCTTGAACCGCAGCTGCGGAGATTGGCCGGGAAAGCGATCGCGGATTTCGACATGATTCAGGAGGGCGACCGGATCATGGTGTGCGTGTCCGGTGGGAAGGATTCCTACACAATGTTGGATCTTCTGCTGGGTCTACAGAGACGAGCTCCGGTGAAGTTTGAGTTGGTTGCCGTGAATCTGGATCAGAAGCAACCGAACTTCCCCGCGGAAATACTGCCTGCTTACCTGGACGAACTCGGGGTCGCCTATTCGGTCATCGAAGAAGATACCTTCTCGATCGTGAAGCGCGTGATTCCCGAAGGAAAGACGATGTGTGGCCTTTGCTCGCGCCTGCGTCGCGGCGTGCTCTATCGCGTTGCCGACGACATCGGCGCTACCAAGATCGCACTGGGTCATCACCGCGACGATTTGATCGAGACTCTGTTTCTTAACATGTTTTTCGGTGGTCGCCTCAAGGCGATGGCGCCGAAACTATTGAGCGATGACGGGCGTCACGTCGTTATTCGCCCCCTCGCGTACTGCCCGGAGGCTGATATCTCGCGTTATGCCGAACTACGAAATTTTCCGCTCATCCCGTGCGTCCTCTGTGGCTCTCAAGAGAACTCGCAGCGGAAGAAAATCAAGGCCATGCTGGCGGCGTGGGAGAAAGAGGACCCTGGTCGGTCGGGTCGGTTATTCCGTAGCCTGCAGCACGTCAGCCCTTCTCACCTGGCCGACCCGGAACTCTACGACTTTTCGGCGCTCGGCCGAGTCGCTGCCGATGCTAGGGCGCGCCCGACTTAGCCGCCTCGGCGCGGTCACGCACGGCGGTCAATACCACCGGAACGTCACGCATCAGCATCCTGCCGACAACGAAATTTGGAATGGGCAAGCCCGGATCGAAGTCCAGGTAGTAGGTGAGGATAGTGCCCCGGCCGGGGCCGGGCACGAGCCACCACGCACCGTCGAGGACACTCAGCGGTCCGCTCACCCTGTTGACATCGATCCTGCTGTACGGCTTGTAGACGAGCCGGAATTCATGTTCGAAAGACGGCAGGAACCACGCGACCTTGACGCGTTGGCGAAACACCTGCGAATTCTGCTCCTTCGACGTCTCCCGTAACTCACAGCTCAAGACGTTCGGGACGTATTCGGGTGCACTCTCACAGTCCTCGAGAATTTCCCAGATCCGCTCCGCGGGTGCGTCGATCAGCACGGCTGCCCTGATGTGCCCTTTGAAGCGCCGATCGTCACCGAATTCGGCAAGAATCTCGCCGGTCTTCAGCCGCTCGTGGTCGATCCAACTCAGGTCGAGATCCTGGGCCAATAAGGGGCCGGACCACTGTGCGATGACCGCGACCCAGCCGGCAAAGGCTGATCCGGTCATCGCGTCGAGTCTAAGCCGCGTCCTCATCGACGATGGTGTTTCTCAACACGCCCACACCACGAATGTCCACCTCCACGACATCCCCCGGCTTCATCCAGATCGGTGGCTTCCGGACCCGCCCGACTCCGCCGGGTGTGCCGGTGACGAGAACGTCTCCGGGTTCAAGCGGTGTCCAGATCGAGCAATATTCGATCAGGTGGGGGATATCGAAACACAGGTCGTCAACAGGTGCATCCTGAAGGACATCCCCATTCAGCCGAGTCTGCAGATGGAACTGAGTCGGGTCATTCTGCTCGTCGCTGGTCATCATCCACGGACCGAATCCGCCGCTCCGATAGAAATTCTTCCCAGCCGTGAACTGGATCGTGTGGTATTGATAGTCTCGGACGCTACCTTCGTTGCAACAGCTATAGCCCGCCACATAGTCCATGGCATCAGCGTGAGAGACATGACGCGCGGTCTTGCCGATGATGACCGCCAGTTCTCCCTCGTAGTCGAAGTGCTCCGAAACACGCGGACGGATCAGTGGTTGCCCGTGCCCAACCAGGCTGTCGGCGAAACGGGTAAACAGTACCGGATGGGTCGGCACGTCGCGGCCGGTCTCTCTGATATGCCCCATGTAATTGATGCCGACACAGAGAATCTTGTTGGCATTCGGAATGACGGCAAGATACGTGATGTCCTCTTCGGCATAGTCTGGTTCTAGCGCCTCGAGGGCCTTCAGCTCATCCAGTGCGCCGGCTCTTAATACGGCTCGCAGATCCGTGAACTTCCCAGCCAGTCTGGCGCCGGCATCGATGACGCCGTCATCGGTCATAAGTCCGAAGCTTGGATGTCCATCTCGTTCGAAGCTGAGAACTCGCATTGACGATCCTTTAGTGAGCCACGTTACGCTGCAGCATAGCTTGTCGTTCTCGCCGGAGACTTTGCTTCCGCCGAGAAAACCGCGAGAGCCTCGTCCAGAGGCATTACCGTCTGCCCTTTCTGGCCGAGGCGTCTTACCGACACGGTTCGCTTCTCCACCTCACGCTTACCCACGCCGATGATGACAGGCGTCTTCGCCAGGCTGTGCTCACGAACCTTGTAGTTGATTTTTTCATTGCGGAGGTCAACGTCAACCCGCAAGCTCGCAGCGCGCAATTTCTCTACTACCTCGCGGGCATACTCGTCCCCGTCCGACGTGATCGTCGCAACCACGATTTGCAGCGGCGACAGCCAGAACGGCAGATTTCCCGCGTAATGCTCGAGTAAAATGCCGATGAAGCGCTCCAGGGAGCCGAAGATTGCGCGATGGAGGAGTACCGGCGTGTGCCGGTTGCCATCCTCGCCCACATAGAACGCGCCGAGTCTGCCGGGCAGGTTCAGATCGACCTGCAGCGTGCCGCACTGCCACTCCCGGCCGATGGCATCGCGCAGCACGAATTCGAGCTTCGGCCCGTAGAACGCGCCCTCGCCGGGATTGTAGGCATACTCGAGCTGCAGCGACTCCATCGCTTGCTGCAGCGCTTGTTCCGCCCGGTCCCAAACGGCGTCGTCGCCGAGTCGCCGCTCGGGCCGGTCGGCGAACTTGATAACGACGTCATCGAAGCCCAGATCGCTATAGATACTCAGCAGGAGTTTGCAGACGGCTCCGGTCTCGGCGGTGATCTGTTCTTCCGTACAGAAGATATGAGCATCGTCCTGCGTAAAGGCACGCACTCTCATCAGGCCATGCAGCGCACCGGACGGCTCATACCGATGTACTTTGCCGAATTCGGCTAGTCGGAACGGCAAATCTCGGTAGCTTCTGAGGGCATGCTTGAAGATCTGCACATGCCCGGGACAGTTCATCGGCTTGATCACGAAGACGCGATCATCTGGCGTGCGGCTCGTGAACATGTCTTCGCCGAAAGTCTCCCAATGCCCCGATGCCTTCCATAATTCGCGGTCCATCAACTCCGGGGTGCTCACTTCGCTGTAGCCGGCTTCGGTTTGACGCACGCGCATGTAGTTGACCAGCGTCTGAAACAGCGTCCAGCCTTTTGCGTGCCAGAAAGCCGCGCCGACCGCTTCGTCTTGAAAATGAAACAGATCCATCTGGCGTCCGAGTCGCCGATGGTCACGCCGTTCGGCTTCTTCGAGCCGCCGGAGATATTGCTTGAGCTCTTTTTCACTGGCCCAGGCCGTCCCGTAGATCCGCTGCAGCATGGCGTTCCGGGAGTCACCGCGCCAGTAAGCGCCGGCTAACTTCGTCAGCTTGAAGGCGTGGCCGAGCCGCCCTGTAGACGGCAGATGGGGACCGCGACACAGATCGATGAACTTGCCTTGCCGGTAGAGAGTCAGCGGCTCGTCGGCAGGGATACTGGCGATGATCTCCGCTTTATAGAGCTCTCCTTGCTCGGTGAAGAACTGCACGGCCTCGTCGCGATTCCAGACTTCACGAACGATCTCCTCGTCCCGGTCGACGATCTCCCGCATACGCGCTTCGATCGTTTCCAGATCCGCAGGGGTAAACGGCTCCTCGCGGGCAAAATCGTAATAGAACCCGTCCTCTATCGCCGGGCCGATCGTGACCTGCGTATCGGGATAAAGCTCCTTGACGGCCTCGGCCATGACGTGAGCTGCGTCGTGTCGCAACAGGTCCAGCCCTTCCGGGGAACTTCTGGTCAGGATCTCGATGCTGACGTCGTGGTCGATCGTCGCGGTCAGATCGTGAAGCGCACCGTCAACCCTGATAGCTACCGCATCCTTCGCCAGCCTCGGGCCGATCGAGGCCGCTGCGGCGAGACCGGTCACAGGTTCTGGGAATCGTTTTTCCGTTCCGTCGGGTAAAGTAACTACCGGCATGGTGCTCCGCCTCGCGCGCTCGGCTCCGCATTGTACGAGATGTGGGCGTCGCTGCAGAACTAATCGCTGAGCCCCTGCAGTTAGCCGCTTCGCCCCGATGCCAACTGCCGGCCGGTTCGATCGTGTGCCTGCGACCGTGAGGCGTAGACGTCGATCACTGCGAAGAGGCCGCCTAGCAGGCGGCTAGATCGGCGCGCCGGCGGAAGCAGGTGTGGGGATGCGGGGACTGAGTTTAGAGCGATTTGGACTTGGACGAGCTGTCATCTGGACGGTTGTAGCGGGCACGGCCTTGCATCATGAGCCCGGCGCCTTCGTCACAGACGTGGGCGACGATCGCCTTGCGGCGGTGCAGCCGTACCGTGTTATTGAGGCTGACGGCAAACACGAGGTCGACAATCGAGCCGGCGGGGATGCCGAGGGACTTCAGCTCCACGAAGACGCCCGTGGCCGACAGGTCCCGTGCCCGGCAGCGACGAACCTTGCCGCCCGGTACGGACAGATACACGGTCGTGGATACCCTGTTTCTCTCAAGCAGACGTCGTTCCAACAGCCTGCGCCTCCCTCGGAGTTCGGTGGATGTGCTTGCCGCAAAGGATGCGCCCGGCGGACACGAAGTCAAAACCAGCGGATTATGTTGACACGGCTTCCGCTGAGGCGATCCGAGCCGCTCGAGGTTGGCGCGGCGCCAGACCCTTCTAGCGCGGGCCCTGGAGCGGTCCGGTGCGCGATCCAGCCGGGTCCGGAGCCGAGAGTTGAGCCGGCCGGGCCGGCCGAGGGGCCCGTTATGTAGCCCCGCTCGCGCTTAGCCGCGCCTGGCTCGACTGATGCCGCCGATTGACCGCCTGGCTGGGTCCTGGCAGAGCCGCAGCGCCCACGAAAACCGTACCGTCTCAAAAGCTCCCCAGCTCCCTATGGCGCTCGATGACAGCGCCTTGAACTGGGCCTGACCGTGGCTCGAGCAGCCTGTCGGAATTTGGCAGAATCTACTGCGGCGGCGGGATATCGGTCGATTTTCTCGGCAGGCTCCCCGCTTGGTGTGGGTCCGGTCTGGACCATCGGGCGCAAGCCTGCAACAGACGCGGATAACCGGCTGTTGACACCTCTGACCCTAGGTCGGACAATGCTCGGCTTGTGTTCGCGGAGGGGTACCCAAGCGGTCAACGGGGGCAGACTGTAAATCTGCTGGCTATGCCTTCGTAGGTTCGAATCCTACCCCCTCCACCAGTAATGGTGGTGGGGGTAATCGGTGCGGAATGCGGGTGTAGTTCAACGGTAGAACCTCAGCCTTCCAAGCTGATGATGGCGGTTCGAGCCCGCTCACCCGCTCCATCGAACACAGGGTAGGTGTACGTTAAAGCAGCTTCAAGGAACTCGAGAGGAGTCTCATGGCAAGACTCAAGGGCGGGCTCGAACGTTTCCCGCCCACATAGCTCAGTGGTAGAGCACTTCCTTGGTAAGGAAGAGGTCACCGGTTCAAGTCCGGTTGTGGGCTCCAAGGTTGTGCAGATCGGTTCACTCGACACATTTTTATAAATCGGCGTCTGACTGTCCCGGCGATGGTGAGTGTCAGCTGACGCGGTAAAAGACCTAATACAAAGAGGCTCAGGAGTACCCCTATGGCCAAAGAAAAATTTGATCGAACGAAGCCGCATGTGAACGTGGGGACGATAGGTCATGTGGACCATGGCAAGACGACGCTGACGGCGGCGCTGACGAAGGTGATGTCTGAGATGCACGGTGGTGACGTCATTGAATTTGATCAGATTGACAATGCGCCGGAGGAGAAGGCGCGTGGTATCACGATTGCGACGGCGCATGTGGAGTACGAGAGTGATAATCGGCACTACGCGCATGTAGATTGTCCGGGTCATGCGGATTATGTGAAGAACATGATCACCGGTGCGGCGCAGATGGATGGTGCGATACTGGTGGTTTCGGCGGCGGACGGGCCGATGCCGCAGACGCGGGAGCATATATTGCTGGCCCGGCAGGTGGGTGTGCCGTTTATTGTGGTGTATTTGAACAAAGCGGACATGGTGGACGATGACGAGTTGCTGGAGCTGGTCGAGCTTGAGGTTCGGGACTTGTTGTCGATGTATGAATTTCCGGGAGATGACACGCCGATCATCACGGGCAGTGCGCTGAAGGCGATGGAGGGAGACACCTCTGAGCTGGGGACGCCGAGTGTGGTGAAGCTGGTTGAGGCATTGGATTCGTATATACCGCTGCCGGATCGGGCGGTGGACGGGGCGTTTTTGATGCCGATCGAGGATGTCTTTTCGATCTCTGGGCGCGGGACGGTGGTGACGGGACGGATCGACCGCGGCATTGTGAAGGTGGGGGACGAGATTGAGATTGTTGGGATCAAGGAGACGACGAAGACGACGTGTACGGGCGTGGAGATGTTTCGGAAGCTGCTCGATGAGGGTCGGGCGGGCGACAACGTGGGGGTGCTGTTAAGGGGCACGAAGCGAGAAGAGGTGGAGCGAGGCCAGGTGCTGGCGAAGCCGGGCTCGATAACGCCGCACACGAAGTTTGAGGCGGAAGTTTACATTCTGACGAAGGAAGAGGGAGGCCGGCATACGCCATTTTTCAAGGGTTACCGGCCACAGTTTTATTTCCGCACGACCGATGTGACGGGTGCGGTGGAGTTACCCGAGGCGACGGAGATGGTGATGCCTGGGGATAATATTCAGATGAAGGTTGATTTAATCGCGCCGATTGCGATGGAGGATGGGTTGAGGTTTGCGATCCGGGAAGGCGGCCGTACGGTGGGTGCGGGCGTGGTGGCAAAGATTATTGAGTAGATCACGGCCTGAGTGGCCGCTCCCACAGGAGGCTCCGCTGATGTGTGCGGGGCCAGTTTGCTCCAGGTAGGAGCCACGGCCGCGTCGCGGTTGACGGGTGAGGTAGACGGAGTCAGACAGAGGCCAGTAGCTCAATTGGCAGAGCAGCGGTCTCCAAAACCGCAGGTTGGGGGTTCGAGTCCCTCCTGGCCTGCCACCCCGGTCATCGAGTGTCGGGTCTCGCGCTCTGGTCTCGTGCAGCCACGGCTTAGCCTTTTGTCGCTGAGCCTCGCTGGACGAAAGCCGTCGCAGTCACCTCGCCGAAGGAAGTGATGGACACAAAAGTAGACGCTGGAGCCGCTGCGTTCGATACGCTGAAGCTGCTGGTCGCCGGCGGCATCGTGGTGGGCGGCATTGTCGGCAATTACTACTACGCCGACGTGTCAGTGCTTATCCGGGCGATCGGCGTCCTGTTGGCGTTCGCGCTCGGCGTGTTCGTTGCTTCGCAGTCGATCCGCGGCCAGGAATTTATTAGATTCGTTCAAGGCGCTCGCGTCGAGCTGCGTAAGGTCGTGTGGCCGACGCGTGAGGAAACGATCCAGACGAGCGTAACTGTACTGGTTTTCACACTCATCATGGCCGTATTTTTCTGGTTGCTCGACGTATTTCTTCTGTGGTTCACGCGTCTGCTGACCGGCCAGGGGGGCTGACCGGATGTCGCTGCAGTGGTACGTGGTCCACGCTTATTCGAACTACGAGCACAAGGTAAGAACCTCCTTGATCGAGCGGATCAAGCGTTTCGGGCTGGAAGAGAAATTCGGTGAGATTCTCGTGCCTACCGAGGAGGTGGTAGAGATGCGGGAAGGCCAGAAACGGCGGAGCGAGCGCAAGTTCTTTCCGGGCTACGTACTGGTGCACATGGAGATGGATGACGACACCTGGCACCTGGTGAAGGAAGTGCCGAAGGTTCTGGGGTTTATCGGTGGCACGTCGGACAAGCCGGCTCCGATCTCCGACCGAGAAGCCGAGGCCATACTGAACCGTGTGCGGGAGGGCGTCGACAAGCCTCGACCGAAGGTGTTATTCGAGCCCGGCGAGGTCGTTCGTGTCAACGATGGACCGTTCAACGACTTCAACGGGATCGTCGAACACGTCAACTACGAAAAAAGTAAGGTCACGGTGGCTGTCCAGATTCTCGGTCGATCAACGCCTGTTGAGCTGGACTTCGGACAGGTTGAGAAGGCGTAAGCCGTTAGGTTTTAGCGATGGCACGAAAGATAGCTACATACATCAAGTTGCAGATTCCGGCCGGGCAGGCTAACCCGAGTCCGCCGGTGGGTCCCGCGCTCGGCCAACACGGCGTGAACATTATGGAGTTTTGCAAAGCATTCAACGCCGAAACTCAGACGCTAGAGCAGGGCATGCCGATTCCCGTCGTGATTTCCGTCTATACGGATAAGCGTTTCACATTTATTACCAAGACACCTCCGGCTGCCGTGCTTCTAAAGAAGGCGGCGGGCATTGAGAAGGGCAGCGGTACGCCTAACACGGTCAAGGTGGGTAGCGTGACACGGGCTCAGTTGGAAGAGATCGCTAAGGTGAAAGCGCCGGATCTCAATTCGGCCGACATGGATGCCGCGGTGCGAATCATTGCGGGCAGTGCGCGAAGCATGGGTATAGACGTGGAGGGTCTGTAGATGGCTAAGTCCAGCAAGACTCAACGAGAGGTCGCGGAGCGTCTGGAGAAGGGTAAAATTTATCCTGTTGACGAGGCGTTGGGATTGATCAAAGAACTCGCTCGCGCGAAGTTTTCCGAGTCCGTGGATGCGGCGGTCAACCTTAGCGTCGACCCGAAGAAATCGGAGCAGATCGTGCGCGGCTCGACCCTGTTACCCAACGGCACTGGCAAGACCGTGCGGGTTGCCGTGTTCGCGCAGGGCGACAACGCAGAAGCCGCGAAGAAAGCTGGCGCGGACCTGGTTGGAATGGACGACCTGGCAGAGAGCATTAAAGGCGGTGCGCTGAACTTCGATGTAGTCATCGCAAGCCCCGACGCGATGCGAGTCGTTGGCAAGCTCGGTCAGATCCTTGGCCCACGCGGGCTCATGCCGAACCCGAAGGTGGGGACCGTGACCCCGGATGTTGCGGCCGCTGTCGAAAATGCCAAGGCAGGCCAAGTCCGCTACCGTACGGATAAGTCAGGAATTATTCACTGTACGATCGGGACGGTCGGTTTCGAGACTGAAGCCCTGAGGCAGAATCTGGCGGCGCTATTGTCGGATCTACACAAGGCGAAGCCGGCTTCGGCGAAGGGCGTCTATATCAAGCGTGTCAGCGTCTCTTCTACGATGGGCCCGGGCATTGTCATCGATCCGGCGACAGTCAGTGTTTGAGGCGCAGGCGTCCTAGAGATGTCTGCGAGTTTTTTGTCCTGCCCATGGAGGGGAAGGAGGGAGCCGGCGGTTGCTGGCTATCATCGAAGACCGTAGGTCCTCGCGGCGCTTCCGGGAGGGTAATGGCGAAGGCCGCCTGCGCAGATGGTGTTACCTAAATCAGCTTTGCCTGGTGGAGGGCGCACCGTCGAACGTTGCGGACACTTGAGCGGAATGACTGCTCGCGGCGAAGGCATGGTCGTAGCCCGGTAATTTCGGACTGCGTTGTTTTCTACCAGGAGATAAAGTATGGCGCTAGATCGGAAAGCTAAGGAAGCGCTGGTCGCCGAAGTCAACTCGGTAGCGGCTTCCGCTCACTCGGTAGTAGCAGCACACTACCGGGGGTTGACGGTAGCCGAGATGACCGACCTGAGATCCGAAGCCCGCAGTTCGGGCGTGTACCTGAAGATCATGAAGAACACATTGGCCCACCGGGCCGTGGAAGGGACGGACTTTCAGTGCCTGCAGGAGTCTCTCCACGGGCCCCTGCTGCTCGCTTTTTCACGGGACGATCCTGGTGCGGCCGCTCGAGTCATCAAAGCTTTCTCGAAGAAGCACGACAAACTGGTCACGACCTCGGTCGCGATCGGCGGCGAACTTTATGGTGCCGCCGATCTGAATCGTCTCGCTGCGTTGCCGACTCTGGATGAAGCCCGCGCAACGTTGCTCAGGACGCTGCAGGCGCCTCTGACACAACTGGTCCGCACGTTGGTTGAGCCGCCGGCGATGTTGGCGCGAGTGCTGCAGGCTCGCGGTGATCAAACCTCTTAGCGTATTGGCGAGACCTCATACGAATTCTGTTAACTATCGACCCAAGGAGACTGAAGGATGGCTTTATCGAATGAAAAGCTAATCGAAGAGCTGAGCAACAAGCCGATCATGGAGATCGTCGATCTGGTGAAGGCGCTCGAAGACAAGTGGGGCGTCTCAGCTGCCGCACCGGTCGCTGTTGCGGTCGCCGGCGGAGCCGGCGCTGCGGATGCGGATGCCGTTGAAGAACAGACCGAATTCGACGTTTTCATGAACAGCTTCGGCGAGAAGAAGGTCGCCGTCATCAAGGTGGTAAGAACCATCACCGGCCTTGGCCTCAAAGAAGCGAAAGATCTCGTCGAGAGCGCGCCCAATACCGTCAAGGGAGGCGTATCCAAGGACGATGCAGCGGAACTGAAGGAACAGCTGGAGGCAGCAGGCGCAACCGTCGAGATCAAGTGATCCGGCGCAGCCGAGTGCTCGCTAACCAATCAGCCCGCCGCGCAGTGGAGTTATTGTCGAGGCGTGCTTGTGCACGGAACCCGGCCGTTTTGGGGCGGCCGAATCTTACATCTTACAGCCGCGAACGTGTAGCCGCGCGCGCTGGCTTATCGTAGCCGAGGAATTCTGCGATGACGTATTCGTTTACCGAGAAAAAACGTATTCGGAAGAACTTTGGGAAGCTGCCAAGTGTCTTGGATGTCCCTTACCTGCTTTCGATTCAGCTGACGTCTTATCATAAGTTTCTGCAGCAGGAAACCGTACCAGGGGAACGTGAGGACAGGGGGCTGCACTCAGCCTTCAATAGTGTCTTCCCGATAGTCAGTTATTCTGGAAACGCGGCGTTGGAATACGTCAGCTATCGCCTCGGGGAGCCAGTCTTCGACGTGAAAGAATGTCAGCTTCGAGGGCTCACTTTCGCCGCCCCTCTGCGTGTCCTCGTCCGGCTCGTGATCTACGACAAAGAAGCCACGGGTAGCAAGAAGAAAGTCAAAGACATACGCGAGCAGGAGGTCTACCTTGGCGAGATGCCGCTGATGACCGATCACGGTACGTTCGTGATCAACGGCACGGAACGGGTCGTCGTCTCGCAGTTACACCGGTCGCCCGGGGTGTTCTTCGATCATGACAAGGGCAAGACGCATTCGTCCGGGAAACTCCTGTTCTCCGCCCGTGTTATTCCGTATCGGGGTTCATGGCTGGACTTCGAATTTGATCCGAAGGATTGCGTATTCGTGCGTATTGATCGGCGACGGAAATTGCCGGTAACCATCATCTTGAAGGCGCTCGACTTTACCAAAGAGGAGATACTCGATCTGTTCTTTGAAAAGAATGAGTTCACCCTGTCTTCCAACGGCATCCAGTTAAAATTGGTCGCAGAGCGACTCAGAGGCGAAACCGCCAGCTTCGACATAAAAATTGGTCGGAAGATGATTGTCGAGAAGGATCGTCGAATTACCGTGCGGCACATTCGTGAGCTGGAGGCGGCCAAGATCAAGCATCTCGATGTGCAGCCGGACTATCTCGAGGGACGAAGACTCGCGTGCGATGTCGTCGACCAGGAAACGGGCGAGATTCTGGCCAGCGCGAACGACGAACTCACTGCGGAGTCGGTCGAGAAAATCATTGCGGCCGGTGTGAAAAAACTGGAAACGCTGTTCGTGAATGACCTGGATCGCGGCCCGTTCATCTCCAATACACTGAAGATAGATCCCACGCAGACGCGGCTCGAAGCGCTGGTCGAGATCTACCGCATGATGCGTCCTGGAGAGCCGCCGACCAAGGACGCAGCAGAGAATCTCTTTCAGAACCTCTTCTTCAATCCTGACCGCTACGATCTGTCGGCGGTAGGCCGAATGAAGTTCAATCGCAGGATCGGGCGTTCGGATTCAGAGGGCGAAGGGATCCTTAGTAAGGAAGACATCATCGACGTGCTGCAGACCCTCGTCAGCATCCGCAACGGGACTGGGACGGTGGATGACATCGACCACTTGGGCAATCGTCGCATACGCAGTGTCGGAGAAATGACCGAGAACGCATTCCGTATCGGGCTGGTTCGCGTAGAGCGGGCGGTCAAAGAACGCCTGACGCTCGCAGAGACCGAAGGGCTGATGCCGCAGGAAATGATCAATGCCAAACCGGTGGCTGCGGCTGTCAAGGAGTTCTTCGGCTCCAGCCAGCTCTCCCAGTTCATGGATCAGAATAATCCGCTGTCGGAAGTTACTCACAAGCGCCGAGTATCGGCCTTGGGACCGGGAGGGCTGACACGCGAACGTGCCGGTTTCGAGGTGCGCGACGTTCACCCGACGCATTACGGGCGCGTCTGTCCGATCGAGACCCCGGAAGGCCCTAATATCGGGCTCATCAACTCGTTGGCCGTTTATGCTCGGACGAATGCCTATGGCTTCCTAGAGACCCCCTATCGCAAGGTCAACAAGGGTAAAGTCACCAGCAAGATCGAATACCTGTCGGCCATCGAGGAAGGGCAGTACGTCATCGCACAGGCGAACGCCAATCTGACGCCGGACGGACGGTTTGCGGACGACCTGGTCTCCTCCCGTCATCAAAATGAGTTTTCGATGATGCCCGGGAACCAGATCGACTACATGGATGTATCGCCGAAACAGATCGTCTCGGTAGCAGCCTCGCTGATCCCGTTTCTGGAACATGACGATGCCAATCGCGCCCTGATGGGTTCGAACATGCAACGCCAGGCAGTACCGACACTGCGAACGGAGGCACCTCTGGTCGGGACCGGCATGGAGCGGGCGGTCGCTGTGGACTCGGGTGTGACGGTTCTCGCCCGACGCGGTGGCGTGGTCGACTCGGTAGACGCATCGCGAATCGTTGTGCGGGTCAACGACGAAGAGACGGAGGCCGGTGAGGCGGGTGTAGACATCTACGGCCTGACCAAATACACGCGCTCGAATCAGAATACATGTATTAATCAGCGGCCCCTGGCGAACGCGGGTGACAAGATAGAGGCCGGCGATGTCTTGGCCGACGGGCCATCTACGTCCTTGGGCGAACTGGCACTGGGGCAGAATCTGCTCGTAGCGTTTATGCCGTGGCATGGCTATAACTTCGAAGACTCCATTCTTATCTCCGAGCGAGTATTAGAGGAAGATCGGTTTACGACGATCCATATCGAAGAGCTGACCTGTGTGGCCCGCGACACCAAACTCGGGCCGGAAGAGGTGACCTCCGATATACCCAACGTGGGTGACACGGCGCTGACAAAACTCGACGAAGCCGGTATCGCCTTTATTGGTGCAGAAGTTCGCGCTGGTGACATATTGGTGGGCAAGGTCACGCCGAAGGGAGAGACGCAGCTGACTCCTGAAGAGAAGCTGTTGCGCGCGATCTTCGGAGAAAAGGCCTCGGATGTGAAGGACACGTCTCTCCGGGTACCTCCGGGTATGGATGGCGCCGTGATCGATGTGCGTGTGTTCACTCGCGATGGTGTCGAGAAAGACAACAGGGCGCTCACGATCGAGAGACACGAACTTGAAGCTGTGCGTAAGGATCTCGATGATCAGCAGCGAATCCTCGAAGACGATATCTACCAGCGCGTCGAGACCCTGTTGCTCGGCAAGATCGCCGCGGGAGGCCCCGATGGGTTGAAGGCGGGCGGCAAGATCTCGAAGGCCTATCTGGAAGGCTTGCCGCGAAAGAAATGCTTCGAGGTTCGCCTGAAGAACGACGCAGCCAACTCTCAGCTAGAGAGGGCAGCAGAACATCTGCGCGAACAAGGCGAGGAGTTCGAGCGCCGCTTCCAGGAGAAGAAGCATAAAATCATCGCAGGGGATGATCTTGCTCCGGGCGTCCTGAAGATGGTGAAGGTGTATCTAGCCGTTAAGCGACATATCCAGCCTGGCGACAAGATGGCCGGCCGCCATGGCAACAAGGGCGTGATTTCGACGATCGTCCCTGTTGAGGACATGCCGTACATGGAGGATGGCACCCCGATCGACATCGTTCTGAACCCACTGGGCGTTCCCTCACGTATGAACGTCGGTCAGGTACTGGAAACGCATCTGGGATGGGCAGCCAAAGAACTGGGTAAGAAAATCGGCGTGATGCTCGATGCGGGTCAACCCACCGCACAGATTCGTGCCTTCTTGAACGATCTCTACAACAATACAGGCGGTCAGAAGGAAGATCTCAAGAGCCTCGATGACAGGGAGTTGCTCGAGCTCGCCGGGAATCTTCGCCACGGCGTTCCGATGGCGACACCGGTGTTCGATGGAGCGAGCGAGGCCGAGATCAAGAATCTTCTCGCAATGGCCGGACTTCCGAGATCAGGGCAAACGACCTTGTATAACGGTCGTACGGGTGAGGCGTTCGACAGGCCGGTGACGGTCGGCTACATGTATATGCTGAAGCTCAACCACTTAGTGGATGACAAGATGCATGCCCGTTCTACCGGTCCCTATAGTCTGGTTACCCAGCAGCCGTTGGGCGGCAAAGCCCAGTTCGGTGGGCAGCGATTCGGGGAGATGGAAGTCTGGGCGTTAGAAGCCTACGGCGCTGCATACACACTCCAGGAGATGCTGACCGTCAAATCTGATGACGTTCAAGGCCGCACCAAGATGTACAAAAACATCGTCGATGGGACGCATGAGATGCACGCCGGTATGCCGGAGTCCTTCAACGTACTCGTAAAGGAAATCCGCTCGCTGGCCATAAATATCGAGCTGGAGCTGACGGATTAGATCCGTAGCGACAGAGGCGTGTTGATAGACAGAATACTTTTGTAGCAGGTGGTTCCCTGATGAAGGATTTACTGAAACTTTTTAGACAACAGTCTCCGGTTGAGGATTTCGATGCCATCCGGATCGGGCTGGCTTCTCCGGAGATGATTAGGTCCTGGTCTTACGGCGAGGTTAAGAAGCCGGAGACGATTAACTACCGGACGTTCAAGCCTGAGCGAGACGGATTATTTTGCGCAAAGATCTTCGGCCCGATCAAGGACTATGAGTGTTTGTGTGGCAAGTACAAACGACTTAAGCACCGCGGCGTCGTTTGCGAAAAGTGCGGCGTTGAAGTCACCCAGACCAAAGTACGCAGGGAGCGGATGGGTCATGTTGAGTTGGCAAGCCCCGTAGCGCACATCTGGTTCTTGAAGTCACTGCCGTCGCGAATCGGCTTGATGCTGGACATGACGTTGCGGGAGATCGAGCGAATCCTCTATTTCGAGGCGTTCGTCGTCGTGGATCCCGGCATGACGACACTGGAGCGAGGCCAGCTGCTGACGGACGAGACCTATCTGGAGGCGATTGAGCAGTACGGCGACGAGTTCGATGCCCGCATGGGCGCGGAGGCGGTTCGCGATCTGCTGACCAGCCTTGATCTGAATGCGGAAGTCATTCAAGTTCGCGAGGACATCGCCGGAACCAATTCCGAGACCAAGATCAAGCGATTTTCCAAACGCCTCAAGCTTCTGGAGTCATTTATAAACTCGAAGAATCAACCTGGCTGGATGGTCATGACGGTCCTGCCGGTACTCCCACCGGATCTTCGGCCGTTAGTGCCGCTGGATGGCGGACGTTTCGCGACATCCGATCTGAACGATCTCTATCGGCGGGTCATCAACCGGAACAACCGACTCAGGCGACTGTTGGAGCTCAACGCACCGGACATCATCGTGCGCAACGAAAAGCGGATGCTGCAGGAGTCTGTTGACGCATTGTTGGATAATGGTCGCCGCGGGCGCGCGATCACAGGCACCAACAAGCGGCCACTGAAGTCCCTGGCTGACATGATCAAGGGCAAGCAGGGGCGTTTCCGGCAGAATCTGCTCGGCAAGCGCGTCGACTATTCGGGCCGCTCGGTGATCGTCGTCGGTCCGACGCTGAAATTGCACCAGTGCGGGCTGCCCAAGAAGCTGGCGTTGGAGCTATTCAAGCCGTTTATCTTCTCGAAGCTTCAGCTACGCGGCGATGCGACAACCATCAAGGCTGCCAAGAGATTGGTCGAACGGGAGGGACCCGAGGTCTGGGATATCCTGGAGCAGGTAATCCGTGAGCATCCCGTGATGCTGAACCGGGCGCCGACGCTACACCGGCTCGGTATCCAGGCTTTCGAGCCGGTATTGATCGAAGGCAAGGCCATTCAGCTTCATCCACTCGTTTGCACGGCGTTCAACGCCGACTTCGATGGCGATCAGATGGCGGTGCATGTGCCGCTCTCTCTGGAAGCTCAGCTTGAGGCGAGAGCCTTGATGATGTCGACTAACAACATCCTGTCGCCCGCGAACGGCGAACCCATCATCGTTCCTTCTCAAGATGTGGTTCTTGGCCTCTATTACATGAGTCGTGAGCGGCTCAATGCCAAGGGCGAAGGCATGGTTTTCGCGGATGTCGCCGAGGTTCACCGGGCCTATGAGTGTCGGACGGTCGAACTGCACGCGCGTGTCAAAGTTCGCGTCCAGTCGGCCGCAGCGGTAGAGGACGATGATTCGGCTCCGCGGTCCCAGCTCGTCGAAACGACCGTCGGCCGAGCGCTGCTCTCGGAGGTCATGCCAGCTGGATTGGATTTCGATCTCATCAATCAGCCAATGAACAAGCGAGCGATCTCTAACGCCATCAACGCCTGTTATCGTCAGCTTGGGATCAAGGAAACGGTCGTCTTTGCTGATCAACTGATGTACACGGGCTTTCACTATGCGACGCAAGCCGGAGTCTCCTTCGGTGTCGATGATATGGTCGTTCCGGAGGAGAAACCCGAAATTCTGCGCGTCGCCGAACAGGAAGTTAAGGACATTCAGGATCAATATGCCTCTGGTCTAGTCACAGACGGCGAGCGCTACAACAAGGTCGTGGATATCTGGTCGAGGACCAACGACCAAGTCGCGAAAGCGATGATGGACAAGTTGAGCGTCGAGGCCGTGGAAGACGATGAGGGCAACGTGACGCTGCAAGAGTCTTTCAACTCCATCTACATGATGGCCGATTCGGGCGCGAGAGGCTCCGCCGCTCAGATCCGGCAGTTAGCCGGCATGCGCGGCCTGATGGCCAAGCCGGATGGTTCCATCATCGAGACGCCCATCACAGCGAACTTCCGGGAAGGGCTGGACGTACTGCAATACTTCATCTCTACGCATGGCGCGCGTAAGGGACTGGCCGATACGGCCTTGAAGACTGCCAACTCGGGTTACCTCACACGCCGGCTGGTGGACGTCGCCCAGGATCTCGTCGTGACGGGAAAGGATTGCGGCACCGTCACCGGGCTGATGATGACGCCACTCGTTGAGGGTGGTGATATCGTTGAGCCGCTGCGAGAACGCGTTTTAGGCCGCGTCGCGGCAGTCGATGTGCTCGCGCCCGGGACCGAGACCGTGATCCTGGAGGCCGGCACGCTACTCGACGAGGCTGCGGTTGAGCTGCTCGAAGCCTCCTCCGTCGATCAACTGCTCGTGCGCTCGCCCATCACCTGTGAGCTGCACTACGGCATCTGCGCCCAGTGCTACGGGCGCGACCTCGGCAGGGGGCACGCTGTCGATAAGGGCGAGGCCGTTGGCGTCATCGCCGCACAATCCATTGGCGAGCCGGGTACTCAGTTGACTATGCGCACGTTCCATATCGGCGGCGCGGCGTCCCGCTCCGCTGCCATCAGCAGCGTCGAAGTCAAGAGTTCCGGCACGATCCGGATGCACAACACGAAGACGGTGAAGCACGAGAAGAAAGGGCATCTGGTAGCGACATCCCGGTCCTGCGAAATCTCGGTAATCGATCAATTCGGCCGCGAGCGCGAGCGCTATAAAGTGCCTTATGGCGCAATTCTCAGCATCGAGGATGGAGACTCCGTCGAGCCGGGCCAGCTCGTCGCGAATTGGGATCCACATACTCATCCGGTTGTGACAGAGGTTAGTGGCCGTATCCAGTTCGAGGACTTTATCGATGACGTAACCGTCACCACCCAGGTCGACGAGGTCACCGGGCTGACCAGCACCGTCGTGCTAGACCCGGCGCAGCGCGGTGCGGGCACCGACTATCGACCGACGGCGAAACTCGTCGACGACAAGGATGAGCCGATCTGCTTCCCGAACACGGATATTCCTGCCGTCTACGCGCTGCCGTCGGGTGCCGTGCTGACCATGGAGAACGGTTCTCGCGTCGTCGTCGGGGACGTGCTGGCGCGTCTACCGCAGGAAACCACGAAGACTCGCGACATCACCGGCGGGCTGCCCCGGGTAGCGGATCTATTCGAAGCCCGCCGGCCCAAGGAACCGGCGATTCTCGCGGAACATACCGGTACAGTGAGCTTCGGTAAGGAGACCAAAGGCAAGCGCAGGCTGGTCATCACGGAAGAAGACGGCGAGCGGCATGAGGAGCTGATTCCGAAGTGGCGGCACCTCAACGTCTTCGAGGGCGAGACGGTCATTCGCGGCGAGATCATCGCCGACGGCGAGCCGCATCCTCACGATATCCTGCGCCTACAGGGGGTAGAGCGGCTGGCGGATTACCTGGTTCGCGAGATCCAGGACGTCTATCGGCTGCAGGGGGTGAAGATCAATGACAAGCACATCGAGGTCATCATTCGGCAGATGCTGCGCAAGGCGGAGATCACGGTTCCCGGTGACACACGCTTTCTCCGGGGTGAGCAGGTCGATCGGGCCAGGGTCCTCGAGGCCAATGAGGAAATTTTAGCCAATGGCGGGCAGCCGGCGGAATTCGATCCGGTCCTGCTGGGGATAACCAAGGCCTCCCTGGCGACGGAGTCCTTCATCTCGGCCGCTTCCTTCCAGGAGACCACCCGAGTCCTGACCGAAGCGGCGGTTCGAGGCATGCGGGATGACCTCCGGGGCCTGAAGGAGAATGTGATAGTCGGCCGGCTGATTCCGGCCGGTACGGGCTTCGCCCATCATGAGGAGCGCCGCAAGAGTGACGAAGACGTCCTGTCCCAGGAACTCAAGGATCTGGAGGCCTCTCTGACGGACAGTGCGGCGAGCGCTGCCGGCATGGCCGGCGCGGAAGGCATGGCCGGCGCGGAAGGTACCGTCGAGACACGTTCCGAAGAGGATCCAGGCACTCCAGCAGAGATCGGGGAGGCAGGGGCGACAAGTATTAGTTGACAGTCCATGAGACCGGCCTCTAGACTTTCCTGCTGCCCAAGGTCAGCGAGGCGCTGACTCGAAAATTCGAAGCCTCACAGCAGGTCGCTGGAGGCAATCGTAATGAGGCCCGGATGCCGAATAACCGGTAACGGGCCGATCTTTATTTACAGGCAAGAAAATGGCGACGACAAATCAGCTGGTACGCAAGCCGCGATCGACGAACAGAGTCAAGAGCAAGGTGCCGGCGCTCGCGGCTTCTCCGCAGAAACGCGGTGTCTGCACGCGGGTCTACACGACCACGCCGAAGAAACCCAACTCGGCGATGCGCAAGGTAGCCCGAGTCCGGTTGACGAACGGTTTCGAGGTAACGAGCTATATCGGCGGTGAGGGACACAATCTCCAGGAGCACTCGATCGTGCTGATTCGTGGCGGTCGTGTGAAAGATCTGCCGGGCGTACGTTATCATGTCGTGCGGGGAACCTTGGATTGCGCCGGTGTCAGTGATCGCCGTCAGAGTCGATCGAAATACGGGGCTAAGCGCCCAAAGACCTGAAGGCATCCTGGGATCTGATTCATGTCGAGACGAAACCGAGCGCCGCGCCGTACCATTTTGCCCGATCCGAAATTCGGCAATCTGCGGTTAGCGAAGTTCATCAACATGATCATGCTAAGCGGCAAGAAATCGATCGCAGAGCAGATCGTTTATCGCGCGCTCGAGAGAATCGCCGCTCGAACCGGGCAGGACGAGCAGAAGGCGCTCGAAACTCTGGGTCAGGCGTTGGACAACATCAAGCCGTCGGTCGAGGTGAAATCAAGGCGCGTAGGTGGGGCGACCTATCAGATCCCGATCGAGGTCCGCGCGACGCGAAGAGAGACCCTGGCGATGCGTTGGGCAATCGATGCGGCGCGCAAGCGGTCCGAAAAAACGATGGCGCTGCGTTTAGCACACGAGCTCATGGACGCATCTGAGAATAGAGGGTCTGCGGTTAAAAAACGAGAGGATACCCATCGGATGGCCGAAGCCAATAAGGCGTTCGCTCACTACCGATGGTAGTCAATGGATTTGAGGCAAGGACGTGGCACGGCAGACCCCTATCGAGCGTTATCGCAATATCGGCATCATGGCTCACATCGATGCCGGTAAGACCACGACGACTGAGCGAATCCTTTTCTATACGGGCGTCTCTCATAAGATAGGTGAGGTCCACGACGGCGCAGCCGTCATGGACTGGATGGAGCAGGAGCAGGAGCGCGGCATCACCATTACGGCCGCGGCGACCACCTGTTTCTGGAAGGGTATGGACCAGAGCCTGCCCGAGCATCGCATCAATATCATCGACACACCGGGCCACGTCGATTTTACGATTGAGGTGGAACGCAGCCTCCGGGTGCTCGATGGCGCGGTCGCAATATTCTGCTCGGTCGGCGGCGTGGAGCCGCAGTCGGAAACAGTCTGGCGTCAGGCCAATAAGTATGGCGTGCCGCGAATATCCTTCATCAATAAGATGGACCGGCCCGGCGCCGACTATTTTCGGGTCGTGTCGCAGATCGAGGAGCGCTTGAAGGGGACGCCGATCGTGATACAGATCCCGTTAGGTGCCGAGGGCGGCTTTCAGGGTATCGTCGATCTGGTGAAGATGAGGGCCATTACCTGGGATGACGCAACTCAGGGCACGCACTTTCATGAGGGCGAGATTCCGGAGAATCTCGTTGCGTTGGCAGCGGAGTGGCGGGAGAAACTCGTCGAGGCTGCCGCGGAGGGTGACGATCGGCTCCTCGAAGAATATATAGAGAAAGGAACGCTCAGTCAGGAGCAAATTAAGCGTGGCCTGCGACTACGGTGTGTTGCCGGAGACATCACGCCGGTATTATGCGGTTCGGCTTTCAAGAACAAGGGCGTTCAGGCGGTCTTGGATGCGGTCATCGACTACCTGCCTTCGCCGAAGGAGCGTCCACCGATCAAGGGCATCTTGAACGATGACACGGAGGCCGAGCGACCGGCCTCGGACGATGCGCCGTTCGCAGCTCTGGCGTTCAAGATCGCGACGGACCCATTTGTCGGGAACTTGACATTTTTCCGGGTGTACTCCGGCGTCTTAAGATCCGGAGATACGGTCTATAACCCGGCCAAACGAAAACGCGAGCGGATTGGCCGAATCTTGCAGATGCACTCCAATGATCGCGAGGAACTTAAGGAAGTCCGCGCCGGCGACATCGCGGCGGCCGTGGGCCTGAAAGATGTCACGACGGGTGACAGCCTTACGGATATAAAGGAACCCATCCGCTTAGAAAGCATGGAATTCCCGGAGCCGGTTATCTCTGTTGCAGTCGAGCCGAAGACGAAGGCAGATCAGGAACGGATGGGTATGGCACTGAGCAAGCTGGCGAAAGAGGATCCGTCGTTTCGTGTGCATACGGATGAGGAGTCGGCGCAGACCATTATTTCCGGTATGGGCGAGCTACATTTGGAGATCATCGTCGATCGGATGAAACGTGAGTTCAATGTTGAGGCCAGCGTCGGTAGGCCGCAGGTAGCGTATCGAGAGACGATACGTACTACCGTCGAGCAGGAAGGAAAATTCGTTCGGCAGACTGGCGGTCGCGGACAGTATGGCCATGTTTATCTACGCCTCGAGCCTCTGCCGCCGGGTTCAGGCTACGAGTTCGTCAACGCGATCGTCGGCGGCGCGGTGCCGAAGGAATACATCTCGGCTGTCAACAAAGGTATCCAGGCGCAGATGGGTAACGGCGTCATCGCCGGTTATCCGCTCCTAGACTGCAAGGTCACGCTATACGACGGCTCTTACCACGATGTGGATTCCAGCGAAGTCGCGTTCAAGGTTGCGGGTTCCATGGCCTTCAAGGATGGTGCCGCGAAAGCCAAGCCGGTGCTTCTGGAGCCGACGATGAAGGTCGAAGTCGTTACACCGGAAGACTATATGGGCGAGGTTAATGGTGACCTGAGCCGGCGTCGAGGCGTGCTCCAAGGTATAGAGGATGCGCCGGCGGGTAAGATTATCCGTGCCGAGGTGCCACTGGCCGAGATGTTCGGCTACGCGACAGATCTACGTTCGATGAGCCAGGGCCGCGCGACATTCACGATGGAGTTCGGTCGATATTCCCAGGTACCCGCCAACGTAGCAGAGCCAATAATTAAGAATCGGGGCTAGTCGATCACCCGACTGAGAATAATAGAGATTACGGCTTAGAGAGTTTTGAGAGGTAACAGATCGTGGCCAAAGAAAAATTTGATCGAACGAAGCCGCATGTGAACGTGGGGACGATAGGTCATGTGGACCATGGCAAGACGACGCTGACGGCGGCGCTGACGAAGGCGATGTCTGAGATGCACGGTGGTGACGTCATTGAATTTGATCAGATTGACAATGCGCCGGAGGAGAAGGCGCGTGGTATCACGATTGCGACGGCGCATGTGGAGTACGAGAGTGATAATCGGCACTAC